>ERZ1026888.14-NODE-14-length-101648-cov-29.121406_pt1 | contig 101648 bp, 80 predicted proteins | sample MGYA00380174_ERZ1026888 | MGnify/ENA primary metagenome ERZ1026888 (study PRJEB33269, sample SAMEA4719810) | human gut metagenome | biome: human-associated habitat; feature: organic feature; material: feces | place: Cameroon | collected 2013-10 ...
CATCCTGTTCCAGTTTGCCTTTGGAGAACTCATAAATTCATACATGGCACTCTTTTTAGCTGGAAGGAGAGTAGAAGCAAGGAATGAACAGGACTGAGAGAATTGTTTCCCAGAAGACAGGAGTTGATAACTCCAAACAACATTTCTCCGGCACTAATGGTCTGAGACTTGTATTTGGAAGAAATAGAGCCTGACTTAGGAAGTCTGCATCTGTATGCGTTCCAGTTAAGGTTTAAAGCCTCCTTAGAAAATTTTCCTAGGTTAAACTGTAGTAATTCTCTACCGTTAGCTGATACCATATCCATGGCGTTTTTCTATTTATGATTCGCTTTTGTTAACACATTGAATTATAATAAAAAATGTCACTAAATCATGTTAATCTATTGATTTTACTACATTTTCTCTCAATTTTTTCCTTTCATTGTATTTAATCGGTTGTTAAAGAGCACAACCGCAGTAGAATGCGGTCTATCATTAAATTTTAACCGTGGAAAGTAGAGATATTTCACAGTTACCTATAATAGACCTAGACACAGTAATGACAATGCTCATATGGAAGCTAGCTTCAGACTGCTTAAACACGGTCATGAAGTAGCTATTCCTCAAAGCTTTGATACCTTATCTCAAGCAAGAGTCTGGGTTGATAAATACTATGACTGGTATAACAACATTCACCGTCACAGTAGCATCTGCTATATCACTCCATCTCAATGCTTTGATGGTAAAGGTGACGAAATAATGAGCAGAAGAAACATGATCATTGAGAAGTTCTTTGAGAGGCATCAAAAGCAGAAAGCTTTAGTTGAATCTACAGGCAAATTCAAACGTTGGAGAATGCCTAAGGATGCTGTAGTAATGCCGTTTTACAGTAAGTGTTCTAAGATTAAAAACAAGATCAGAGCTTCTAAAATGGACAGCAGTGAATTCGCAATGGTTGGTAAGGAAAAGATGCGAATGGCTGGGTAAAGAAAAAGTTTTCCTTTTCTCCACCTGAGCACCCTCTTTTTCTTTTAAAAAGAAAATGTGAGGGTATTCACAAATATGAAGGTGATGTCACAAACTAACTGTACAATAACCGAGTAGAGTCTTTTCAATATTCAAACAGCATCCATTGGTTGCAATTCAGTATCTAGATGAATATTTCAATACACCTCCTGTAGAAGAATAATCTAAAAATCTACTCCTCAATCAAGCAATCAGATTAACCTCTGAAAATACTGCATACCCTTAATTAACGCAATTCGATTAAAAATCTCGCTACAGAGATAAAACAAGTTGTTAAAGAACATTTCATCAGGCTAACCGATGAAAGTTAAAACTGATTTCATCTGCTCACTTACATTATGTAAGTTTGATCGAATTCATTTGTTTGTCGTAATTTATATGAGATTGCTCTACTCTATTTGGTTGACGTAGAAAAATAATATTGCTTTTTATCTTTCATTGTCTGCACTTGAAATTTAGGATTTTCTAAGGCTTTTGATATGTATTCCTTTTTATAAGGAACGTGAATTGTAGCGACATTGCACATGCTATTCTTAAAGACAGGTAACTTATCCCACAGCTTTTTTACACTCTGTTTTATTCCATCATAATCTGCAATATCTGTTATTTTTTCGAAATCAGGATAAATTACAATTACAGGGAGTCCTTTAGAGTTGATTCCATAATCAATCTCTTCGCATAAAGCTTTACTTTCTTTAGTAATAGAACTCAAAAAAAGCATTATATTTTTAGAACAATCCAGACGCTCGTGCAACCGTTTTTTTAAAGTACCCCATGAGCTGTCGTCTCTAACGTTGTATGTTTTTTCATGAGCATTTACAAATGGAAAAGATGGATCTTTTGCTTTCCATGCTCGTAACTGGTTATAGAACACAAAGTCATGCATTGCGTTCGCGCCTAAATTTGTCTCGCTAAAAGGCTCTTCTACATAAAAAGCGGAATAATTTGAAGTTCTATATGTCATGTTAAATCCTTGAAATTAAGTCAAACATCCATTTAAAATCATATAATAAATACTTAGATTTTGTCTCTTTAAGAACTATTTTTACGGTTGAATTAAGACGGACTCCACTGCTATTAAATGTACATAATATACATCTCAAAAGAGAACCATTACTTTTAGGACCATCTTCAAAACGTGAAATTCCAGATCCTAAAAGAGGTAAAACAATATCGTTACTAGCATATACTCTATCAATCTCTTTCCACATATTTATAAGCATTTGCTCATATTCTGCCATTGTGGTACGTGATTTGTAGTCTTTATCTAATTTTGTCATAGCAAGAAGTAAATATGTTTGATTGTCAACCTTACTATGGTATTTTATTATTGTCCCCAAAGGAAATTCATACAATCCTTCAGATGATTTCTTTAACTTCATGTTGCGAGCTGTAGCTTCAATCTGTCTTTTAAGATCATTGTAATTTGAATGTTCTAATAAGAATCTTCCATGAAGAGATTTCTTGGAAATTACAATATCGTCTGCTTTAACATTAAAATGATTATCACAACCAATTACTTTAAAACCTTTAGATTCAAAAATGTCCCCATGCTGAACCAAAACATTCGTCATAGCTATTTTCAATGAAATACTGTCTTTATATACTGTCCTTAGAAAGGCAAAACTGACTAAAAAAAACAATATGTAGAAGAAAAAAAGATAGCATAAATTTAAAACAAAACTTGAATTATTGATATCTTTAAGAGAAATCCCTAACATTGAAAATATTGTTGATAAGAATCCTACAATTCCAAATGACCAAAGAGAGCTGACAAGATAAATCTTTGGTAAACTTTGAATAGAATTATAAATTTTTAAAATAACGTTCATAATAATACTAATAAAACTTACCTGAGATCTTTAGCAAAACGCCGAAGATCTTATTATAAATTAATGTTTTATTTTAAAACTGATATTGAGCAGTAAATCTCATGAATAAACTTGTCATGATCTTATCTGCTCATGTTTTAATCAGTAGACGCTATATAAGGTCGATATGTGTCACTTATGTAGTATCTGCACCATTCTTCTCCCATAGATAACAGGATTTGCTGCATATCTAAGGGGACTCCTGTTAATCTTACAAACTCAGTACCAGGTGAATATGTCAGACTGATATTAGAGTTTGCAAGGTACTGATAAACTCTCATCAATGATGGTCTTGAAAGCTCGTTCTTATGGTCAGGTGTAGGAACCGTAAGTCTTTGCTCTTCCATCTTCTTTCTCATCAGGTATTCTGTTGCAGAATAGATTAAAAGAGCTAAAGTCATTACCCACATCAGAGCATTTATTCTTGATGGGCTTTCAAGGTGCAAAGTGTTTACCAGTAATCTTGTATCTTTAAGGCATCTCCATTTTCTCTCAACTACAGATTGCTTCTTATAGATAGAAAGTAATTCTTTCATTGTCCATTTACGCACTGTATCATTAGTACAGATGACGTAATAGGTTGAGTTTTCAACAGCAACATTAACAGCTTCACTGTTAATTGAAGCTACAGCATGAACTTTAACAGCAATAGTGACAGGCTTATCATCTTTCTTAGGTTTGCCTCTACCTTTATGTCCTTTTAGGTAATGTCTGATATAGATACAAGCTTAAGCTTTGCTGTAATATCATCCATGCATTTACATGGCTTGGTTTCAAGTTTTGTTAAGGCTTTTTGAACTTCTGTTCTCCTATAGTACATTCTCCACACCACATAGCTTTGACACCATCAGGCTCATTACTGTCTACAGGTACGAGCTTATCAGGCTCCTGAGCTAACAGATTAAAGCACTCTGTTGCCTGACCGTAAGAGTCAGGTATTCTGGTTACAGCATACAGATGATGTAATGCCAGCTCTTTAGCATTATCACTGGTACATAAAACACTGTCAGCTACCAAATATCTTAAGTCTTTAAACTGCTCTTTAATTAGAGACCAGTAAGTAATAATGACATCTTTAAAACTTGTCTTATCACTTGTGTGCCCACTAACACACTTTTCAAATAATGGTATATGACTTAACTCATCACATATCATCAGCTCATTTATCTGATTTAATTCAGGATGGCTGTCTCTACTGTATCCCCTTATCAAGTACGATATCACAGCCATCTTCAACTCTAGTCTGACCTTCATAGTGAAAACTGGTTGAGTCTATATGTACTGAAACAGGGTTAAGCTCAAGTTTAGTTGCTACCGCTTGAGAACATATTAGAAAAATCTTTCAGGTCCAAAGTCTGCTATGGCATCTAATAGTTTTGAAAGAACATCCCTGTTTATGTCTTCTACATTAAGCTCTTCATTACCAGTTAAATCTCTTACATATTTTCCACGATAAAACTCTGAGGTTCCGTACAATGGCTGGTATGGTACATTCAATACCTGACAACACAGAAGCTTCACTAACTCACTTTGAGTTACCTTTACATGTGAAACTATCTTTCCAATACAGGATTCAATTACTGGTGCTAATTCAAAGTAATCAAAACCTGCTGCTGTAAGTCCTATATTTCCTAGCTCTGTTGAAAGTAAATCACCTGTGTTATCAAACTGTACTGCCATCATCGTGATCCTGTAATACATCTTTGATGGCTATTTTTTAACCTATGTTGACTGCATACTCAAGCTTATAGTACCAAGCGTGATCTTTGTATCACATAGTGATAATAAGAATATTGTAAAGTGTTCCTAAATTCACAAGATCAACATTATCAGATTGATTTATTTAAAATAATTGATACATTAATTGCACCTTTTAAAAAGTGATCGAAAATCAAACACTTAAATAAATCAGAATATATTCCTAATTTTTACTGCTCAATGTCAGTTAGTGTATAAGGTCTTTAGTTTTTTTTCTCAAGTGAGAAAGTCAAGTTACTACAAGTTAAAATGACTAACTTGTTGTAATATAAAGGTTTTAAGAGGTAACTGTAAAACTCGAGAACAAATTACAATTAGATTCTTCTCTTGCTGATTATTTAATTTTGAACACAGAATGTTCTGACAGTTTTAATAAATTCTATTGATAAGTTTTAGATATTTTGTGTAAATACGACAATAAATTTTTAACAGTAATGTCTTAGACTCTTTCTTGTCAAGTAATAAATTATACAATCTTCTTTCTAATATTACTATTCTATCTAATATACTGTCATTATGAAGAAACTTAATTCGATATTTAAAAAATATCTTTAAGAGTTCCTTGTCAAATTTTACAGAATTTGAATTTGATATTCCTCCTTCTCTGTATTTGACAGTAATTTTAGAAAAATAAGATATTTTTGCATTTGATGAAAAGACTTTTAATAAGAAAGGAACATCTTCAAAAATCTTGGATTTCTCATCATATTTTCCAACTAAATCAAAAATACTTTTTCTAAGAAATATAGTAGGAATATTACAAAAGAATCCTGTTCTTGCATAATAATGAACTCGTTTTGAAATTGGAAGCTTGCAGAATTTATTGAAGTTAATTGGGTTTTTATAAGGTAATAATGAAGAAGAGTTAAACCTTATCAGATCTGAAATTTGCATATCAGATGTACCGATATTTTTGATATTATCCTCTATACAAGTTGAGGTAAAAATATCATCACCTGCTAATATTTTTAGATATTCTCCTGAACAATAATTTATCAGTCTGTTACAATTTGCTGATGTACCAGTGTTTTGCGTAGAGGTTAAGACAAAACAGTTAACAAATCTAGAACTGTGCTCTGAAATCCATTCTTTACATATATTGACTGTATTATCGTGAGAAAAGTCATCTGAAATAATTAATTCAATATTTTTGTATGTTTGATTGTAGGCGCTATTTAGTGTTTCTAAAATTGTTTTTTCAGAGTTATAGGTTATTATTCCGATTGAAACAAGTGTATTTTTCATTATTTATTAACTGAGTCCTATATACGAAGATTAATTTAAGATATGTCCTAAGAGAATATAAATGTACTATTGAGAAAAAATTTTTGATATTGCACTTAATGATAGATGAATAAAATTCTTTGCTCTAAAATACAAAAGAAGAAGGTTTACTCCTAATATATATGTCCTGTCTCTTATACACATCTCCGACATAATTTGTTTAAAATCTAAGCACAACCAATGTTTCTTAATATTATTTAATACCTGCAAATTATCGTCTATTAAATATTTATTTTCAGCATATAGTTTTATAGAGTACTTAATATATTTTAGATAATTTAATGTAGCGTATTTATAAATCTCGTCTTCTTTTCCAAAAAATTTTTTTGTAAGTTCGACTAGCGCTTTTGCTGTAACAAGATAACCGAAAAATTTTAAAGAGAATTTTTTTGTTATTGATTGACTATTAGAACGATAAAAATACTTAGCATCACTAAATGCTACCTTTTTACAGCATAAAAATCGTTGTCTAGTTAAAAGTTCATCGGCATTAATAATCTCATCGGGAATTGAAAAAAGTTCATGTGACTTTCGAGCCAGTAGTAGTAGTAGTAGTCCTTGTCCGTTTATTTTCCAATCTCCAACAGTTAAACGAAAAGCCTCTTTGCCTGTAATGATTTGATTGATATCAAATGTTGATACTGGGTTAAATCTACTTCCTGTATTTCCTTTCTCATCCAAATCACACATGGAACAAACAACAGCATCTGAATTTGTTTCCTTTTGTCTTTTAATCATCAGTTCAAGATATTTGGATTCCCACATATCATCTGAATCAATAGATGTGACGAATTCTCCTGTTGCTAAACTTTCCGCATAATTTCTTGGCTTTTGTGCAGAGCCAGAATTAACATGTAATTTATATACCTTAATTCTTTCATCAGTCTCACTTGCATTTTTAGCAATCGAAAAAGAAGTGTCTGTTGAACAATCATCGACAATAATAAGCTCCCAATCAGTAAAAGTCTGAGCAATAACACTATGTATTGATTGATTTAAGTATTTTTCTGCGTTATATACTGGCATTAACACACTTACATAAGGCATTTTGTTGTTTCCCTTAAAAGTTTGTAACTGTTATGAACGAGAGCATGTCAAGTAAAAATTTTAATAATTGCAAAATATATTTTTGTAACTATTCAGCCCCCTCACCCAAAATAATTTTAGCATTACAGGAAAAAGCAGCAGTTAAAGCATCAAATGCGTTAATACCATGCTTGTTTCCGGTACTAATGAAAGACATTATTTTGAGGTAGTCCTGAGCTCCTTTAATACTTCTAAAACACCCTGAGACTTTTGTCTTTGTTTTTACATTGCGAACATCACGCTCTGCCTGATTGTTATCAAAAGGCACGGCAAAGTTATATGCAAAACGGCACACGTCATCATTGAACTTTTTGAGTCGTTCAATCAGAACTCTGGTCTTACCTCTCCTTATTTTGCCTCTTTTCGTTCTTTGGAAACCTCAGGAGGAGGACATTCCTTATCAGCATAGCTCATAATATCGTCATATTCTTTGAAAAAGGCTTCTAAAAGTTCTTTTCCAAGGAATGTCTGACCTAGAGAAATAGCATCCTCTTTAGCTTTTTTCATTCTGATAAGGAGTTTCTGAAAACTCACTGACCAGATATGATTTTCCTCATTCTCTCTGACAGCATTAAGTTCATCTTAACAGATGAGCACAGCATAAGGCATGTTCAATCTGTTCAAAGTTCTGATATGAAGGCCAGTAGTCATGAACTGCAATACCTGTAAAGGCTGAAAGTACACCGTTGTCTTCCATTCCAACAGAGCCACGTTTCTCATTAGCTGACTGATAGGTATATTCATCATTAGATGAGTTATGTACCCAAAATAGTTTGCCTAAGGCTCTTAATCCTGTTCCATCAAAGTTGACTACATCAGAATCTTTTAGAAGTTCTCTGATTTTCTCCATAACAGAAGCTATCTTATCCGAGCATCTCTTTACCATGGAGCTTATGGTTCCAGTTGAAAGACTGATACCAAACAGTTCGTTTAACAGAACATGTATTCTGTTATAGGCTACAGCTCCATAGGCTGATAACAGTGCAGCAAGTACTGTTACTGAATTTCCATACTGTACATAGCCTCTGACATCTGCAGGAAATTCTCCTGCAAGATTCTCATCATTACAAGGACAGCCGCATGGACAGTTAGTAGCCACCTTGCTCTGATGCTCTACTACATGAGTTATGGTCTTAGCTTCAATCACATAACGTGACTCTGCACAGGTAAATACATCTCCTAATGCAACACAGGTCTTGAGATTTGGACAGCACTGACATTTTTTAGGAATATGACATTTAACCTCATCAGGTGCATGCGGTACTGACAAATGTGCTCCCTTATGGCCTTTCTGTCCTCCTGCATTTGCCCCTGTTGATACTCTCAGACTTCTCTTTTTAGGACTCTTTTTGTAACCATCGCTTGATGGTGGTTTTGAGCTGTTGTTTGAGTTTTGATTGAGCTAACTTTTCAAGTCTCTGATTATATCTTAAAGTTCTTCAATGCTTTTCCCTAAAGAGCTGATTTGCTCACGCAGTTCTTTATTATCTGACATAACCGATGAGCTCATTTCAAGTATCAGCTTTATCATAAAGGACTGAGTTTCAACAAGCAGAGAAAGATCCTTTGGAGCCTTTGCTTTGAGATCTAAAGTGATGCTGTTCATCTTTTGCTTTAACTCGTTGAAATCCACAGTCATATCCTAATGTCATTACTACTGCTTTTATTATAGCAGTAGCGATTTTTAGTCATTTCGGAACTGAGATTTCAACTTCGTCATTACTCTCAAAAAGATCTGTGAGATCTGTACAGATCGCTACAGATTGATATAAGACAAAATGACAAAACTAAAGGCACAAAAAACAGATCGATCTATGAGCCTTATAAGCGCTATATGCGGTGATTTCTCAGATAAAAAGAAAAAGCACTTAGTAGACAAAATGTGAGCATATTCACAATGAAATTTACAAAGAACACTCTGTCTGTAAAAGTCAGAGGTTGTTAAAATCAAGATATGAAATATAGATTCTGAACAGTTAATAACTTAATTAAAAAGAATATTTGCCAATTTTTCTTATTCCTTCCATATCGCAATAATTCTTAAGATTTAAACCGTTAAAATCTTTATTTTCAGTACTTATACCAGCATTTAACAATAATTCAAACACGGATGGATCACCAGTGTTTTTAAAACAATCTTTTGCATACATCAGCAATGTCGTTCCGTTGTTATTGACAACATTGATGTCGGCTTTATTTTTAATTAACCATTCAGCCATAAACAGATTATTATTGTAAACAGCTATCGTTAAGGGACTCCAACCGTGACATTCTTGAGAATTGATTATCTTTTCAGATACTAAAAACGTTCTAGCATCTTTTCCTTGCTTTATGAGTTCGTTAGCTTGATCTAATGTATCTTTAAATAACAAAATATTGTAGTCTGCACTAGTAATAACCGTATATACATCAGTATCTTCTAAGATAATTCCTGGCCTTTGAGTTGATACAAATTTTAATATTTTGCTATCTATATAATTGATGCCATTCCAGGAAATTAACTGATAAGGTCTGAATGAAAACGCTCTAATCTGATTTTTTATTTGAAAAGCTGTTCTGTTAACGTTTAGTGTTAATTTTGAGAAATCTATAAAATTTCTAGGATAATATGTAGATCCATTTTGTGATTGTTTAAAATAATCAAATTTTTTTCTTAGTAGCTTATCAAGATTTCTAATAGCTATGTCAGTGCCAGACTGAATAAGTTTTTTATATAAATCAAGAGAATTATCATTTTCTAAAATATCAACTTTCTGTTGATCTATTATTTCTCCAGTATCTATTCCAGCTCTAATTTTATGAAGAGTAACTCCAGTAAAAATATCACCCCACAAAATTGGTAATACAGATGTATGACATCCCTTGTATTTAGGTAACAGAGAGAAGTGTATGTTGTACAGCTCATTGCTTCTGAATTTTTCTGGCTTAATAATAGAGTCAAATTCACATGATAAAAACAATAAATCACTTAATGTGTAAACATCTTGCAACTGAAGAATCTCAACATCATTTTTCTTTGCAAAAAACTTTAAAGATTTTTGCCAATTATTAATGCCACTGTCGTTTTTATTTGCAATACATACTAATCTACAGTTAGGGTAGAACTTCATACAGTGTAATAAAAGATCAACAGCAATGTTATTTTTACCTGCGATACAAATTGTTTTCATTTACATAACCTCTACCTAATCGTTAGTAGGAGATAATGTAAAAAATTATAAAGAAGACATAGTGTAAAATTCTTCTTTAGAAATTTGATACCAAATAAAGTTATTAAACTCTTTTGAGCTGTACCCCCCCCCAATAACTCTAGATTTTAGATTGGTATCAAATAAAACTTTTTTATATCCCAATTTGTCATAAAACTTTATGGCTCTAATATTTTTATAGTTGACGCACCAGTAAATATATTCCAATTTTAGTATTTGAAAACCAAAAGAAATAATCTCTTTCATTGCAAAAGAAGCAACACCTTTTCCCATTGTTTTTTTTCTAATGATGATTGCAAATTCAGCAGATTTATTACATATATTTTTTAGACTAACAGAACCTAAATACTCATCATTATTATCCACAATTGCTTTATGAATATCGATATTAGATTGATTACTATTTTTTATAAACTCCATGCAATCGTTTTTAGTTTTATTAATAAAATCAGATCTCATGTACTTTATTACTGAAGTATCATGCATCCACTCAAGCATGAAAGCAGCATCTTTATTTTCTAAGTTTCTTAATTTCATTAATTCTAACTCTGAGTGAAAATTTAAATTTCAAAATTATTAATTTTATCAACTATGAATGAAACTTCTTCCTCAGTCAATACAGGTGAAATTGGAAGACTAACTTCTTCAGCGTGAATTAGTTCAGAAACAGGATAATGTCTGTTGCTCCACTCTGAATAAGCTAATTGCATATGAGGAGGAGTTGGATAATGGATGTTTGTTTCAATTTCAAAATCAGAAAGATACTTAATTAATTCATTTCTATACTTACACCTAATGGCAAAAATGTGCCAAACGTGAGACAACTCATCATTTACTTTTGGAAGAGTTATTAATGAATTTTTGATATTTTCTCGATAATATTTAGAAATCTTACGCCTTATTTCATTATCTTCATCTAGATGAGGTAATTTAACATCAAGAACAGCTGCCTGAAATTCATCCATTCGTGAGTTTGTTCCTTTATAAATATGATGGTATTTATGGTCTGAACCATAATTAGCCAGGGCTTTTACCTTTTCATAAAGATCGTTATCATTCGTGGTTATACCACCTGCATCTCCAAGAGCTCCAAGATTTTTACCAGGATAAAATGAGAAGGCTGCAGCATCCCCTAAGGCACCTACCCTTTTACCGTTGTATAATGCACCATGAGCTTGAGCAGCATCTTCAATAATTTTTAAATTATGTTTTTTTGCAATTTCATAAATCTTATCCATCTTAACAGCCTGACCATACAGATGAACAACTATGATTGCCTTAGTTTTGCTTGTGATTTTAGATTCAACCTGATCAGGATCAATTAGAAATGTATTTACATCGGGCTCAACGAGAACAGGGGTACAGCCGTTTTCTGAAATAGATAAGATTGTTGCAATAAAAGTATTGGCAGGAACTATGATCTCATCACCACTACCAAAGCCATATCCTTTGATAATTAAATTTAGAGCGTCAAGGCCATTAGCAACACCTAAAGCATATTTAGTACCACAGAATTTTGCAAAATTTGAACAGAACATCGAGTTCTGCTCTCCCTGTAAATACCAGCCTTTATCAAGAACAGCATTGATTCTATGATCAACTTCAGTTCTGAATCTCTCGTTAATTTTTTTTAGGTCTAAAAACTTAATCATCAAATATTCCTGTTTTAATGATTTGCTAATTTTTTAAATTCTTTGTAATCATGAACATAATCATCAGGTTTGTAATGCTCAGATGCAAGAACCATGACTACGCAGTCATCTGAGAAATTTGTAAACTCTCTCCATATATTACTTGAAATATATAGTCCTCTATTTGGTTTATCCAGATGAATGGTTTCTTTATTTTTGCCATCATCCAAAATAAAATCACACTCGCCTTTAACGCATATTATTACCTGTTGCAGGTTCTTGTGTGCATGACGTCCCCTTATGGCATCATGCACTGTATCCCAAATATAATAGACTCGCTTAATTTCAAATGGAAAATCAGCATTTTTTTCTAAAGCTACCAATTTTCCTTCGTGATCTCCGTGAACTGGAAAATCTATAATTTTATATTCCATATACAAAACTTTTATAAGTTATTTCATATTACTAGTAAATATATTTGACTATAACAATAAGCTCAACAATGTATATTGTACTAAGTATAGTTGTGAAACCAATAAGAAATTGTTACTGAAATCATATTGTAAAATCTTCTATGCATTTTAAGAGTGTGGTTAACGTCTTTAAACTTATAACTCGAAAACCACTTAATCAATAAAGCAAACAAAAGTCATTTTATTCTTCAAAGAATTCTTTTGATGATTCAATAATCTTCTTTAAATATAAAGTTTCTCGATTACATAACAAATCAAGTTGATTTAAAAATATTGAAAACTGTTCATCATTCTCTAATCTTCTTCTTATTTTATTTCTATGATGAGTAAATATTTTTCGGTGTAAACAATTATCTGTTGCAAATCTGTGTTTCATTAAAAATGTTTCCCAAACAGCAGACATCAAGAAAATTTTTGAGCAGAAAGAACAAGAAGACTTAAACATAATTTTTTTTAAATTATGAAGATCATCTAAAAATTGTATTTGATGTATGCTCTCCAATCCATTGCTTAAAGATTTATCTTGAATTCTATATAAAACTAAAGGTGTAAGAAAGTATTTTAATTTTATATTAGGATTATTCTTGAAAATGAACCAAATAGATGAGTCATCTTCAAACTGAGTAAATTTGTGCAAGAACTCTAAGCATTCATCAGAAAAATTAGATCTTGTCATTATTACCTGTGGTGTCATGAATGGCTTGTAAGTTTCAATCAATCTTAAAGAATCCTTGTTATAGAATTGTTTTGTAGAGTAATAGAAAGAATTCATTGCATCAGGGTCACGAACACTAACTTTTGCATCACTTTTAAATATAAAAGGAACATAAATTCTACATTCGTCTTTTTTAAGATCTAAACACTTTTCAAAAATATTTTCAGAGCATAAGAGATCATCTCCGTCAATTTTTATAAATAATTCAGTATGGATATTTTGAATTAAATCTGCATAACTATTAGCTATTCCCTTATTATTTTTATGAGTTAAGAGTTTTACTCCAGCAAATAATTTGCTGTTCAAATTTAACCAATTCTGAATATAACAGACCGTGTGATCTGAAGAACTATCATCAGAAATTACCAAAAAACAATTAATATTCTTAGAAAAATTAACAATCTGAAATTTTATGCTCTCAAGCGTATTTATCACATACGATTCTGAGTTATATGTACATACTCCAAAAGTAAAATCCATGTTTATTTATTCCAAATAGTCAGTAAAAGTAAAATTTAAACAACACTAAAACTAGTTTACGACAACCAAATCATACCGATCACGAACACAAAATGATTTGACGGTAGATTTACATTTTAAACTCCAGTAAGCAAGCCTTGCTGATGTTCTTTGACAATTTGTTTTTCTCTTTTAATCCGTGATTTTTGGTTCACTGTTTCAATTTATTTTGTGACGAAGGGAGCACAGAACTATATTCTGCTTGAAATTTTACCTGAAAACTTTTCAAATAATGAAAGTTTAAGACTTTTAAGGTACATCATGGAATCATCAGTTCAGGTTCAGGAGTTGGAGCAGTATGCTAAACAGCAAACTCGTTTTTCTGCTCCCGCTGATTCTGAGCCTAATTTTAATGAACAGTATGTACAGGCTCTTCATGAGAGAGGATATACTGAGGATGATGCATTCTTTGATGACTACATGTATCAGGTAGAAACAGCACGAGACAGAGCTGAACTGTTCCTTAAAATTAAAAAGAGACCTCTTACCACAGCCATTATGGCATTGCGTAATGACATAAGACGAAAGTACTTTCAGTATGATGAAAGGAAAAGTGACTATGTCATTTACGCATCTGATGTGGTACTGCTTGTAGTTATGCTGTCATCTCTATGTGGCAACCATGACTGCAAAGAACATGCTAAGTTCTACTTTATCTACAATCCAATCCTTCAGTACATCATACCTGATATGCCATCACCTAAATGGATGATATCAGCTGAAGAGATTAGGTTCTTTTTAAAGCTGTTACCTAATGATGAGTTCTCATCAATGTTCAGACAGTACTTTTCAGATGCCAGAATTGAAGCTTATGAGCTCGTTCATAACATAAATAATGAAGATGACGATGTATCTGACTTCCGACACCTTTTAGGAGGTGACGGACAGGAATTACGCTCATCCTTCAGAAGAGGTGAAAAGAGCCGTAAAAAGAAAAGTGCACACAGAGTTAGTCTTTATGACTGCAGTGCACTCAATGTCATAAGCTACAGTATGGTAAAAGCCAAGAACAATGAGGTATCAGCCTTTATCGAAGTGATTGATAAAGTTTCATTACCTCAAGACAGTATCTTTTATGCTGATGCCATCAATACTACATCAAAAATGATTGAGTTTCAAAACTCAAGACACCTTGACTACATCATGGCTGTTAAAACCAACCTTTCAAACAGACCTGTAGTTATGGCAATGGAGAAGTACATATCAGAGCTTACTGATAAAACTCAGAACACCGGTTCACATTACCATGAGGTAAGAACAGATAAGGAAGGCTCACGTATTGAAGGGGGGAACCTACGATATCGTTCCTGTTGAAGCTCTTTATAATTTAAAAGATAACGACGGTAACGATATTCTTACAAAAGACAAAATTCTGCCTAATACCAGAACAGTGCTCAGAGTTTATAAAGAGGCTGAAAAGCACTTAAGAGATGACAAGGAAGACGGTCGTAAAGTTCCATCCACTCTCTATTTCACCTCAAGCCTTCCATTTACTGAAGAAAACTGTCATCAGATAGTATTCTCAGTAAGAACCAGATGGATTTTTGAAGCACAGCACAACACCATTGATACAGTTCTGTTACAGGATATGCAGCACTGCTGTGATGAAAATAATTTAGCTTCAATCATTGGTCTTAACTCCATGGTTTATAACGTCATCTCCTTTGCAAGAGAAAAGATGTCCAAACGAGGGTATGACAATATTAAACACCGTACTAAGGAAACTGCAAGAAAAGCTCCTCTTATCTCCTACAAGATTAGCTTTAAGATATTTGAGAACAATCCTCTGTTAGCCTTAGCCTACCTCATGGAGTACTTTGATACTCAGCCTGTGGAAGGCTAATCAAAACAGATATTCAATCCAATCATAACCGAGTACTCAGTTCTGAGAATTTCCTTTTGTCAGAACTGACATTTACCCTTAAAATTCAAGAGAAAAACACATTGTCAAAGAGCATCACATCAGGTTTACTGATGGATTTTTAAACAGCGATATCAACCTACATCATTTTTGTGATCATGGTCGGGATCGTTTGGTTGTCGTAAATAAAAACAATAATAATCTCATACATTCCCTGAAAAAAAAGAGACGTAATGGAGAAAGAATGAAAAAAGTCACCCCAATGAACATTGCTGTTTACCTGTAAAAGCTATTATATGTTTTTTGGGCAACCAAAAAGCAGTCATCTTCTTAAGAAACATGAGTTCTGAATTAAAGATCTGTGATACATCATGGCTGTATTTCGTTTTTTATCCAGTCAACTATATGCTCAGATGAACATCCATAATTACAAAGAACCTTTTCTCTGAAATTTTTTATTTCCTTACCTGAAAACTGAAGAGTCTTTTTAACTGACTCCATGATCATATTCCTGTTTTCAGGCAGAAGTCTTATGCCTATGAGTTCAGACTCAGTATCTCCCCATAATCTTCCCAGAAGAATTGCTTCATAATCATTAATTAAATCAGTTGAGAAATCCAGACTTAGAACTGGTTTTTCATAGATAAAGGCATAGTCAAAACGAACACCAGATTTGTCTGAAATCATCATGTCAGACTTCATCATTGACTCGGTAGCATCAGGATCATGGTCAAAACTGAATCCTTTATATTCTTTAAAATCTGAAATCACATTGTTTACAAAATCCATTTCAACTTTTAAAGATTGCGGATGAGGTCGGTAAATAATGTTGTACCCTTCTTTCAGAGCTTCTTTTATAAAATCTGTTCCGTAAACGCGAAGGCAGCTCTTCGTTCCCCAACTGGGTGCAAGTAAGATTGTTTTAGCTGAATTTTTATCATTTCTTTTGGCAGAACCACTAATCCTCAAATCATAGTTCTTTTTAAGTTCATCAAAATAAGGTAGTCCAACTGGAACCACTGTTTTGGGAGTGAGTTCTCTTATTCTTTCTACCTGTCGCAGAGAGTCTTCAACCCAAGTGCCGACAGTCAGAGCCACGTCGTAGTGATCAAGACATCCTAAATGATAGCAGCTACTGTCGCAGATGCTGTGCCATACATGACAGAGTTTCTTTACTTTACCAGGTCGTCTTAAAGGATATGTGGGACAGCCAATATTTGGTGTAGTAGTGATCATAATTGGAGTCTTTAATGATCCTACCTTTGCAAAAGCTCTATCTCCAGTACCAACATATCGGGAATGCATGTATTCATTGTCAATAAGTAAGGCTGGATCGTCTATATCTATAGTGTAATAGATGAAACTGATTTTACTTGCAATCAGTTCTCCTACAATTGGCTTGTAGGTTAGCCAGTAGTTTTTACCTTCAGAAAAGATTGAAACCTTCTCATTCTTTTCATGAGAAATCTTTTTGCCTGTAACAATACTAATGATCCTGTAAAACACAGACTTCAGATAATAAAGTACTGCACCTGCAAGACTTAAAATCAGGCAGATAATCGCATTACCAGAACCAGGATCTAAATATGCATAAGCATCTTTAGTAAATGCAAATATTAAAAAGCTGGAAAAGATGACTTTTGATTTAAAAATGTTTAAGTATTTCATTTTGATGATTTTATTTTTATTCGCTAGCAAAGATGCTCGTTTAACATCTTCATAAAATTTTCTTTATTCTCTTTTGCACTTACTGTTGGCCTGCCGAGCTCTTTTCTCGACCCCTGTGCACATTTTATTTCAATGAAAACAGGCATGATTTCTTTGTTTTTGAGTTTTATATCCTCAAGAATTCCTACAAGCTCCTGCTTAGAGTTAGCTGAGAGTACAGTCTTATATCCGCAGGCTTTTGCAATCAGAGCATAATCTGTTTTTACAGCAGCTGTCTTAAATCCGCCTACAGATTCATGAGCTTCATTATTTACAGCAATATGAATCAGATTTTCGATATTACTGTTGCCTATAGTTGCCATTGCCCCCATATGCATAAGCAGCGCCCCGTCACCATCTATGCAGATGATCTTTGATTGAGGTTTGTGTAAAGCTATTCCAAGCGCAATTGATGAAGCGTGCCCCATTGAGCCTACTGTTAAAAAATCATGTTTGTGACACTGCAGTTTTTTTTCTAAATCTGCATTGATATCTTCACCATCTAAAACTGCCAGCTTTTCTCTGAGTTCAAATAACTCCCTGCTTGTCTTTCCTGTGGTAGATACGATAACCGTATCTTCAGGAATATGTTTTAGAATTATTTCTAAAGCCTGTTCACGCTTAAGTGAATATTGCGACTTTTCTGGTGTGAATTTATGTTCAGATATTAAGGCTCCCTTTGATACAACTATGGCTGCACTTTTCCCTTTTTTAAAAAGTTCATGAAAATGTTCAACAGCACTTCTGAGTTCATCAGATGTTGTATCAGCATTAAGAGCAAATGTTTCTATATCGAGCAATTTCATCTGCTCAAAAGTTACTTTGCCCTGAAATACATGCTGAGGTTCATCTTTTGTTCCTGGCTCCCCTCTCCAGCCGATAACAAATAAACATGGAATTCCGTATACATCAGGATGAAGAAGAGAGCAGATAGGATTTACTGTATTACCTTCACCACTGTTCTGCATGTATACTACACCAGTCTTCCCTGTTGCCAGATGATATCCTGCTGCAAGAGCAACTGCGTTTCCTTCATTAGCTGCAATAACATGATGTTTCATATCGTCACCATATTCTATAACCAGACTGTCACACAGCACACTTAAAAGAGAATCTGGAACACCAGTGTAGAAATCAGCACCAAGTGTATTTATAAACTCATTTACATTCATTTTAGGATCCTATTTTGCTTCCTGCATTTTGCGTTTCAAGGCTGATGATGATACTCCCTCAGTATAATCTGGCTCCACGATCTGGCCTCCCCAGGTTTTCATAAGATCAATTGCTTTCTGTCTTACATCTGCAAGAGGTCCTTCTCTCCAGTCAGTTCCATGGATCATAAAATCTGGTTGAAGCATTTTCAGGTTCTCGGTGTAATCTTTGGTTACCTGAGGTATTACCTCACTAACACCCTTGATGTTTTCTACAATGATTTTTCTCTGATCATAAGTCATCAGAGGAGGTTTCTTATAGGATGAAATGGCTTCATCAGAGAAAAGACCAACTATTACTTTTCCGTATAACGAAGCTTTCTTAAGAATGTTGATATGTCCAGGATGGATGATATCTGCAGACATTGGCACATAAATTGTAAATCCTGCGTCTGCTATTCTCTGTTTTACTAGCTCATCTGTATATGAATATTCTTCCTTAACAGGACTGTATACAGGCATGGTTGCCCTAGCTTTTCTGCAGTCATGATGAACGCATCCGTCGCAAATAGTACCGCAAAGATCATCTTCCATGAATCTGCGTCGCATATCCTGCATCTTTTCACCATACCACCCATCTTTTAGTGATACTTTGTTCAGATCTGCCATTATGAGCATATTATCGTAATCGGCATTTTCAATGGAGAGGTAACCTTCAGCAGTAACAGAAATTGCATCAAACGGAAGATTGCAGGCACGACGCTCCTCCTTATCGCATTCACATCGCAAAAGAGGATCAATCTCTGGCATGTATCCACCCTGATTGTACACATATTTAAACACAATCTGGTCAGATAACCCTCTGAATACCTCATAGTAGTCATCTTTTAGAGCTTCTGTAAATCTGGTAAGAATTCCTGTAAGGTAAATCTTGAAGTTACGGCCAGATTCCTTACGGTACTGATTAAGATATTTTAGATGTTCAAATACTTTATCAAAATCATCCTTACCATGGATGAATTTGTACATTTTTCTGTTTGGTGCATTAACTGAAAACTTAATACTGTCAAGACCAGCATCTATTACAGCTCTGATCTTCTCCGGGGTTGCAAGAGAGCCATTTGAAGTCAGATAGACATAGGTATAGCCGATCCTTTTTGCTTCAGCAATAAAATCTGGAAGTTCCTTTGAAAGAAAAGGTTCGCCTGTTGCATAAAAACCAACTTCTCGTGTTCCAAGCTCATAAGCCTCTTTAAGAATTCTAAATCCTGTTTCCCTGTTCATCTTATGAGGCTTACGATGCATCTTCTGATGAGCACAGAATAAACAGTTATGATTGCAGGCATTTGACAGTTCCATTAGAAAATTACTTTTGGGAAATGGAGGTGTGAGAGAATACAGATTGTCTCGATTAGCTTTTTTAAGTCTAACTCTCTCCATAAGATCTACATCCATTCCCATCTTGTCGTAATCGTATTTTCGGAGAGTGCAGTTTGCCTTATCGCATTTCATGCAGTCCATATTCATATCGCATGAATTGCTTTGACCACAATCCATTTTTATATCTTTGTCTGTGATGTTTAAATTTGCCATGGCATATGTCCTGAATATATTATTGTTTGACTGCTGATTATCTGGTACCCGGAATTAAATCCAGAATATCCTTGATCTTCATAAGCGAACTGTCGCACTCAAGCGATCTGTGATTGGTGAGAATACTTTCTGCAACATTTTTCATTGCAGGATAAGCCGCTCTTAGAAGCTGATTTGCATAAATCACAATATTTACACCTTTTGCCTGCAACTCATCTTCAGTTACCTGATTAAAACTTGAAGGAACTACAACTAATGGTTTTCTGTTTGGAAGCTTGCCATAGGCATCGCAGAAATCAAAAATTTCCTTAGGATCTTTTTTACGTGAATGGATCATTATTCCATCTGCCCCCGCCTCAAGATATGCTTTAGCCCTTGTGATTGCATCATTTAATCCCCTTTCTAGAATTAAGGACTCAATTCTGGCTATGATCATAAAATCTTCTGTGATCTGAGCTTTTTTACCTGTAGCTATTTTAGTGCAGAAGTTTTCAATTGAATCCTGTGTTTGAGCAACTTCATTTCCAAACAGAGAATTCTTTTTAAGTCCTGTCTTATCTTCAATAATTACAGCAGAAACTCCCAAACGTTCAAGCTGCCTTACAGTGAATTTGAAATGCTCTGGAATGCCACCTGTATCTCCATCAAATATTAACGGTTTTGTAGTAACTTCAAAAATTTCATCAATAAGGCGAAGTCTTGAGGAAATATCTACAGCTTCGATATCAGGCATAGCTCTTGATGTTGAATCTGTAAGTGAAGATGCCCACATACCATCAAATTCATATGGCTTGTCTGTGATCACCCTTGTGTTTTCAACAATAGAACCAGTAAGGCCACTGTGGACTTCACAGATTTTTAAAAGAGGCTTTGAGTTTAAGAGTCGGCGTAGAGTAACCAGCCTTCTTTCAGGAGTTGTGCCTAAAGACTGAATTGTGTTGTGAATTAATGTTCCAGAAATACCTTTTGTATAAGGAATTTCGATAAGTTGACCTTTACCTGTAATTTTTAGACAGTTCAATACCTTATCTCTGTAAGGCTTTTGAAAGCCTTCCTTCCAGTCATCCCCGTGAACAACATAATCAGGTTTAAATTTCATAATGTTTTCAGTAGGATCTAAACTTTCCTGTTTTACGACATTTGATACATATTTTAAAGACTCAATAACCTGAAGTCTTTCAGGGTATGTCATAAAAGGCAGCTTTTTATATGAGGAAATAGCACTGTCTGTCAGTAGCCCTACTGTTACTTCACCAAGTTTAGCTGCTTCTTTTAGTATATTGGTTATTCCGTGATGTATAAAATCAGCTGAAATACTTATGTAAACTTGTTTTGCCATAAAATGTCTTGTCGCCTTTGAAAATTTATCATCTTGACTTTCTCACTTGAGAAAATGCTCTAAAAAACCTTATACACTAAGGCTTAGCTCTTTAAAAATTACAGTTCAGTCCTAAAAACTGTGGGATCTTTGATCAGTCATCTTCCAAAGATCTCCACCTTATGATCATGATTTGGTATTCGAATATATTTATACCACTTCCTAACAGATGTGATACTGTGCAGAAAGTAGCTTAGAATAGGCTCTAGCCGTGCTTTACTTTCAGTTTTTACCCAATGTTATGCACGAAGAGCCTAAAATTTGAAAATTTAGATAAATTGTACTACGAAAACCAAAATATCTCGATCATGATTGCTATGATTTTGCTTTTATATAACAATTATTCAAGCTCAGATAAATTTACAATATTTCCTTCTTTTATAATTGGTTTTTTCATATCTGAAAATGAATTGTCATGATAGTAGGAGAAGTTATTTGATATATTTAAAGTATCCCCTTTATAACCTATTACTGTAAATATTTTGGCAAAAATATTACCAGGTGACCACAGTTCTTCGATTTTACCATATTTATGTGGAATTCTTATGGCTGCAAAAACTTTATATTTATCATTTATGAAATCTTCATAAGTAATTTTTGATTCTTTGAGATATTCTTTTAATTCTGATTTAGATTGAAACTGTTGCCAATAAAGCCATGCACCGTGGTCTCCACATAAGATGATGATAGAGTCAGGATCATGCTTTAAAATCGTACTGGTAATATTCTTAAGATCCTGAATTTCTTTTTCATATTCATTTCTATATACACTGTCTCTTAACCATTCTTGTCTGTTAAATTCTGCATATGTTCCTGCATGAAATGTGTGAGACAATCTATAACAAAGAAAATGTGGGGCAATAGGTTCATTTTCAAAATAATCTTTAAAAAATTCAGTTGAAGTCTTGTAGCGAACTGTTGGTTTGTTATCTAGTTTTAATTTGGTTACGATACGAGCAAAAAACTTATTAAAATTAATAATAGGCATCAATCCATTGTATTTATAACCTGAATCATAATAATCCAATAAAGGGCCTTGAACAGTTCCAAAATATCCATCAGCGTATAGAGCTTCAGATGTATGATAACCGTTATCTTTTAGTATTTTTAGTAAAGTATTATCTTTTCCTCCAGTTATCATTCTTCTGACGATAGGAGGTGCTTCCAAATTTCCTCTTACACCTTTAGCAAAATCTGTCATTGAAAATATTGTCTGGAGAGTCATAAGAGTATTATTTCCATTACTGTATAACTTGTCAGGGATTGTAAAGTCATTGGCTTTTAGATAGTTTTCAAAAGATTCTTTTTCTTTTGCAGGTAAACCATAAGTTTTAACAGCAATTTCAGTACTGTTCATTGATTCACATAAAATATAGTAAATATTTGGCTTTTCTTTTAGTTGTATTGAATAAGTTTTTATTCCTTTTAAATATTCATTCGTAGCGACATGATTTTCATACAAGCAAGAACCTGTAAAAATAACAATAAATAATATTATCAATTTATTAAGAAGTTTAAATCTTCCTAATAAAAAGATTGAAATAAAGAGCACTGTTGTTATTAGTATTATTGTAGTTTTAACAAAATAAATATGCCCTTGTAAACAATAAGTTATTTTTTTATAGAAAAATACATATCCTAAAAAAAGAATGGTATAAACAAAAAGTATTCTTAGAATCGATGTTTTTTGAATCAGTTTTTTTATAATTGACAGTACAAGGATGATAGCTGAAGTTATCAGTAAGATAATAAATATACTTCTGAAAATCGTTTCAAGGGAGTAAAGTCCTATATTATTAAATGAAATTATTACAAAAGCTGCGATAACAATTAAATAAAGATAATACCTCCAACTGTTTTTAAAAAATTCTTTCTCTGCACTATCTTTTACTCAAAAAATACTTTTTAAAATCAGAATATTTCTTTGAATATAAAAAAAATACAGATAACGAGTTAATTCTTTTTTTTGTAATGTTGTAGATGTCGTTAAACTGTTTTTTTAGAGTTTTCTTATATATTGCTCTGACAAGATGAATTACATTATTCATTGTCCAGTAAAGAAGTAATGCCGATGGGGCTTTGTACAGCAATACACAGAAAAAAAACGCAATAGCAATTGCCTGATAGTTTTCTTTTTTTGAAAGATTTAAGAAGTACAAAGTTAGAAGATTGATTGCTGTCATTAGCAAAGGCATCATATTTAGCCCAAATAAAAGTTTATCTTCTCTGCCCAAGTCATTCAGAAATAAAAAGCTTACACCTCCCCCCTGAATATCCTGATTTTCTGACAGCATCAGATATGCACCAATTAGAAATGGTAACTGAATCAGAATAAAATAAATGTTTCGGATAGCATAAAAAGGAGAATAACTGTAACGAGAATATAACCTTTTAATTGCAAGGGTTTGTTCTGCTCCTTTATAGATTTTTTTTATGTTATCGAGTTGAGGAGTTAGAATGCTTTCTATTTTTTTTTCATTTAAAACAGAAGCTCTAACTCTTCTTTCAATTGGGAGCATTATTATTGCTGTTACAACTGACAGAACGATAATTGAAATACCATAACTTGGAACAAAGATTTGTATAGCAGTATATAAACCTGCAAACAATTGTGTTAAAGGTTCCAACAAAAAATCTCTAATTATTGAATCAATCATATTTTATTCTTCAAATTACCTTTATTACTGAGTACATTCAGATTTAATCCAATTAACAATTTGTACAGCAGATGAGCCATAGTTGCAAAGGATTTTGTCCCTTATGCCTTTGATATCTGTTGCTTTGAATTCCTTTGTTTCTTTAATTGAATCAATTATTCTATCTTTTTCAGATAGTTGCTATCTTTTACCAATCAGCTCCGCTTCCTGCCCCTACACACAATTTGCGCAGAAGGATTTTTTCAAACGATGCTCAATATATTTTATCATGTAAGTTTTTATATTTTAAAAAGCTATCAACCTCCAAATTTTTTAATTTTGAGCTTAAATTTACTAAAAAAGTATTTTAGAAGTTTATAGTTAAGAACTGCAATCAAAACTAATGAAATAAAAGAAGAAGTAACCGGACTGTCGTTCGTGATACAAAGAGCACTTTGTAAACACAAAATTATAAACATCAATAACTGCTTTCCAGTATGAAAGTCAATGTTACTTACAATTTTAGATTTTTTATAATTTAAAGCATAGGTTACTAAAAATGAAAGACTGGTGGCTAAAGCAGCTCCAAGTGGACTTCTTGTTATACTGATTAAAATCCAGTTTAATGATACATTCAATAGAGTGGTTATTATTGATATATTCAAAGAAATTTTTGTCTTTTTATAAACAGCTAAAAGAGTTGATAGAAAATATGATAATGTGCTTAAAACCACTGAAATCAACAGAATTGGCACGTATTTCCAGGCTTCATAAAATTCTTTTGAAAAAAGTAGACTTGATAAAAATTTATTAGTCATTATTAAAAATGAACATAAAAAGCAAAGTAAAAAGCTGTAAGCATTAAATACCTTTATAATATAAGCCGTTCCTTCTTTTGTTTTGTATGTGTCGTACAATGTGTTTAACCATGCAGCTCCAAAAATTGCATCTATAGTTACGATTATTAAAGGAATTTTAAAAGCAACAGAATATATACCGTTAGCACTGCTGCCACACATCCACGTTATAAAATATCTGTCTGAAGATGACGTAACCCACCACAAGATCCCTGAAAAAATTGTTGGAAAGCTGAATTGAAGCATTTCCTTTCTAAGGATTTTTATGCCTTTAAGCTTGTTTACAGATAAAATCTTTTTTCTATATCCATATATAGAAATTCCAGAGACAAGGTAATTAAATGCATAACCTACAATAGATGATAGTAGAAAACCGTATAAACCAAGATTAAAAACTACTATAAATAGAACATTACAAAATGCAGTAAGAAAAGATGATCCAACTCCACAAACTGAAACAAGTTTCATTTTTTCCAGACTTCTCAGGTAGCTGATGTTTATATCTGATAATAATGAAAAACCTATTGTAAGAAAAAGATAAAAAAGATAGAGAAACTTAATTTGAAAAAGAAAATATACAGCACATAAAACAAGTATAAGAATTAGCACATTCTTAACAAAAATTGAAGTTGCAATGCGATATGGTCTATAATCATCTTTATTCTCAATATTAAATCTGAATATAGCATCAGGCATACCAAGTGATACAAAAGGAGAAATAAGGCAAGATGTAGTTAATATAACATCAGCAATACCATACTCTTCTGTTGAAAGATAGGATGTATACACAGGAAGCAATAGAAAACCTAATGATTTAGGCAAAAAATAAACCCAAAACATCAGAAATATGTTTAGTGCCAGTTTTTTATTATTTGAATTCATTAAATTATTTTTTTAAGTTCAGTCGATTAAAAATATTGCAAATGTTTTTTTATAAAAAGATAAATTAACGATTGAGATTTAAATATTTGAGAAAAGATATAGGCTTAATAACAATTTTCTTTTTACCTTACTGATTGTTATGATTTTTCATCTGCTCAGAAATATCATCATCAACAATCTGTTCACCTGACTTGAATTTTAGCTGTTCTTTACTTGATTTACTTAATCCATCATTAACAATACAAGAAATTTCACATGTTGAACATTTATCAAGATTTTCTTTTGTTACTTTTCCAGATTCAAAATCTCTGCAGACTTTTAGCTCATACATACTGTAAGGCTGCTTTGTAAAAAAAGACTTTAACTTGTGAACAAGAACCCAGAATGCTGGTTTCCAAATGTATTTATGCATAGCAGGACTTACACTGCCTATCATCCAGCAGTTACGCTTGCAGCTCCTTACTTTTTGTCTAACAATTTCAGCTTCAGCACTGTTCCACAATTCATCCCATGTCTGTCTGTTAAGATTACCCATTACTTCTTTATCTTTAGTACCGTTACAAGGCATTACATTACCGTAAGGATCGATAAAAAAAGTGTCAAAACTCATATCGCATGGTAATAGTCTTTTCTGTCCATATATGTAGTTAATCAGACCATGGTTAAAATATGCCCTAAACCACTTTTTAGGGCTATTACTTTTTAACAGAAGATTAATCAGATTTTCAAAATTTTTTGCTACAAAAGGTCTGTTATGAATAATATTTTTTGATTCAACAAAATAAAAACTGTTATGAAGTGATGCTGTGGCAAATTCCATTCCAAGTTCATTACTGATATTATATAAGGGCACCAGATCATCTGCATTAAGATCCTGAACAGTCATACCAAAACCTATATCTTTTAATCCCATCTGTTTTAATTTTTTTAAGGTTTCGTATCCTTTTTTAAAACCATCCGGAAGACCTCTGATCATATCATTTGTTTTCTCAAGACCTTCTATAGATATCCTGATCCCAATGTTTGGAAATTCACTGCAGAGATCAATAATTCTATCTGTAAAAAAGCCGTTTGTTGAAATTACAATACGATCTGATTTTTTATATAGTTCTCTTACTATATCTTTAAGGTCTTTTCTGATAAATGGTTCACCACCTGTGATATTGGTAAAATACATCTCAGGAAGTCTTTTTATGGTCTCTATACCAATTTCCTCATCAGCTCTAGATGGGGCTTTGTATCTGTTACACATTGAACAGCGCGCATTACATCTGTAAGTAACAATTACGGTACCGTTCAATTTTTTAGCTGCTTTCATAAAAGGACCTTTATATTCGATTACCTGTTTTGCAAGAATTTCTTTAGAGGAACTTTAATTATTTTTTATCCATACAAAAATGTGCATGATAATAAAAACTCTTTGTATCTTTTAGACTATCATATCACCTTTATATATTTTTATTAACTTTTGGTAATATGAGTCCATTGACTCAAATGTCAATTTTTTACAATTTTCAGATAACTCATTACATCTGGTTTTGTCGTTCCACAAGAGATTTATTTTATTCTTCAGATCTGCCTTATCTCCACTTCTGAAAAGTAAACCAGAGAAACCATCTTTTATCAGTTCTGGAATTCCACCAATATCAGCACCTAAAACTGGAGTTTCATACATCTGAGATTCAATAACAGAAAAAGGACAATTTTCATACCATTCTGACGGACAGATTGAAAATCGAGCTTCACTGATTAGAGATTTTAAATTATCACCTGACTGAAAACCTCTGTTATCAATGTTATGTACAGAATTCACCTTTTCTTCAAGAGGACCGCTTCCTGCAAAAATAAAATTAATATCAGGTAACTCTCTGCAAGCTTCAATAAGAGTATTGACACCTTTTTCTTCAGAAAATCTTCCAAAATACAGAACATAGTCTTTTTTTTCAGAATTTATATCTGGAACTTGATCTACAAAATTATGAATTGTTACGGTTTTTGATGCAAACAGAGGATCCCGATCCATATTTTTCTTTAAAAAGTCTGAACAGCAGATGATCCTATCAATATGATTATATACATTCAATGATCTCCAAAGATATGCTTCTAATGCACCTATACAACTTTTAAGCATTGACCCATGTATGCATTTACCTTTTACGCAGTGAAAATATGATTTGCTAAGGCATTTTTTGCAGTTTAGATGAGTTTTAGGATCATTCATCATGTGATTAGGACACAGAAGCTGATAATCATGTGCGGTATAAATAATCCTGCAGTTCCTACCAGTTTTTCTTTTCCATTTTATAATTTCAAGAATAATAGAAGGTGTTAGCTGATAATTAAAATTATTCAAATGACAGACATCAGGTTGAAAATCTTCAAGGACTTTTCTGATTTGACGTCTTGCTTCAGTGCTGTAAATTGTTTTTATCGCATAGAAAAATTTTGAAAATATTCCCCTATTTTTATGAAAATCCATATATTGAGTGTAGGCATTTACCCTGTTACCCACACATCTGTCTGTATGATCCATGCCAAAATACTGAACACTGTGTCCTTGTTTTTTAAGATAATTTCCTAATCTGAAAACATAAGATTCACTGCCACCATTTTTGAAGAGAAATTTGTTAATCATTAAGACTTTCATGTCATTTTTCCTGATATAGTTGTATTGTTCTTTCTACAACGTGATCCCAATTATATTTACTGCAGATAAACTCAGATGCTTCATTTTTAAATTTATTAACCTCTTCTTCATGTGATAATGTATATTCAAGTTTCTTTCTCAAGTCATTTGTATCCGATTTTCTGAAGATTAAGGCATGGTTTTCGACAACCTCAGTAGATTCAGGTATATCCGATATGATGCAGCAATTACCATAACTCATTGCTTCTAATAAACTTAGAGGCATACCTTCAAGATCTGACGGTAACACATAAACATAAGCGTTACTATAGAGTTCTTCTAAAATCTCCCCCTGAATAAACCCTGTAAATATAATTCTTTTATCAGAATGTGCTTTATGTTTTATTTGATTGAAAAAATTTTGAGAATCACTGTTTCCTCCTGCAATAACAAGAGTTTTATCAGTATTGATGTCCATAAATGCATCTATAAGATATTCAATTCCCTTCTCAGGTACAATCCTTCCTAAAAAAAGAAAATATGAATTCCTTTTAAGCCCGTATAATTGCTCAATAAGTTTTGGTTTTCTCAATACAGGCTTGTTGACGCCGTTTGGTATGAAAACAGTATTTCTTCCGTAAACAGTCTTAAAATAGTTTTGAATATTGTGGCTTAATACAATGATTTTATCTGCATGTTTAACAGCCTGTTTTTCACCCAGAAGAATACATTTTCTGGCAAATCTGCCCCACTTTCCATTTCTCTGATGATCTAATCCATGACAGGTCACAATAATTTTTTTTCTGAATAATTTCAGAAAAAAACAAAAAAGAGCTGAACCTTCAGCATGAATATGAACAATTCTGTAATTACCAAAACAAGCCATTAGAGTTGAGAAAAAAGCTGATGTAATTGCAGAGAGTCCTTTTTTGTCAATCGATGGGACTGTTCTGATATGAATGCCTTTGAAATTTTTTTCTATCTTTCCGTCAAATTCAGCTCCACTCACATGATGTCCTCTACGATTAAAACAGGTTACATCATACCCTTGTTTTACAAGTCTTACTGACAATTCTTCGACAACAACCTCAACACCACCTTCTCTTGAAGGAATTCTTTTGTGACCAAAAAAACAGATTTTACAGGGGAAGTTTTTCATATTTTTAATAAGACCTACTTATTAGTCTGAATTATCTTTAATTTAAAATTATGGAGAAATCTTTTAAATTGTGTTTTCTGATTAAAGTTCTATGTACTTTTTTATCTACTGTGACATACATAGCTTCAAGTCTTGCCTTTTCAATGTCTTTGACTACAATCTTACGCTGTCTGTAATATGCCCCTCTTCCTTTAAGGTCATACTGTAAGAAATTTGCGTTTCAGTATATACCATAAATTTTCTGTTAATAGCGATGCTCATTACCACAGTTTAGTCTTCCTCGTAGCTGTCCGTGAAGAGCTTTTGAAAATTTTTCATCGTGATAACTTGGGCTACATAAGTCGCCAATGCCTTGTCTTTCTTATCTATCTGGCGGTCTTTACTCTGACAGTCTTTCTCAAGTCTGCTTACCTTCTGTCTCAGCTCTTTTATCTCTGTTTTATGCTACTTTAAATCAGCTTTGCTTACTGGCTCTTCTAAGGCTTGTCTGCATTCAGCTTTCCATCTCTCAAGATCGCTCTTGTAAATGCCATGCTTTCTGCAATACTCTCCTACCTGCTCGTCATTCATGGATGCTGTCTCAAGTACAACCGAGAACTTATCTTTAAGACTCATTCCTGAATCCTACTTACCAAAGACTCCATTGATTTCATTAAAGCTGATACCTTGCTCTTTTCCTACTTAAATTTTGTACTATAGACAGGATAATAATTTGTCTAAATTGTCAGCATACTTATTTATTGACAGATTATGAGCTGTGTTTATTCCATTATTGCGAATTTTATCTAAAAATTCATCAGAGCTGCTGTTCGCAATAAAATCAAGCTTTTGAGCAATTGATTTTGAGTCACTCTGCTTGAGTACAAATCCATTATAGTTGTCCTGAATAATTTCAGGTAGTGCACCTTTTTCTGCAACTATACATATATTACCAGAGGCCATTGCTTCAACTACGGTTAAGCCAAATCCTTCCTCGCAATCTGGAACATGAACAAAAACAGATGTGTTGGAAAGATAGCTGTAGACGTCTGACTGAAATCCATGAAAGGAAAACATACTCTCACAATCTTTGCATTGATTTTCCAGAGTACTTCGGTATGGACCATCTCCTATGATATCCAGGTGGTAGAGTGGACCTAGCATTTTTACAGCATCAATAATTTTCTGTACTCCCTTATCTTCTATAAGTCTGCCTACATAAATAATTTTATGTAAATCCTTTTTCCTGGAACTTAATAAGTTGTTAGGCAGAGCAACTCCATTGTACAAGACAGTGATTTTTCTATCAGGCACAGAAAATTGCTGAATGAGGCTTAATTTTACATTATTAGAAATTGCTACAACCAGATCTGCAGATTTCATTGATAATGAAAGGATCAATTTTCTTATAAAAAGGCCTTTTTTTTCTTGACTGCGACACATAAATGATGCATTGCAGTGAGCATACACGACTTTTTTTAAGTTATTTTTTTTGAACATCCATAAAAAAACATGGCTTAGAATTGCTTCATGTTCAGCAATCAGAACATCAATTTTATTATCTGAACAAAATTTTTTAATTTTTAAGTACCCTAATATTAGGTCTGTATGCTTAAGGTTAAGATATACAACTTTAATACCGTTCTCCATAATTTCCTTGAGAACAGGTCCATCTCCCCATAAAACTAGAATATAGTGTTCATGAATCGAAATTTTTGTGTATTCACGACACATACATTCTATTCCTCCAATATTTCCTCCAGTAAAAAGATGTGCGATTTTCATGTTAGTTGCCTTTACCTGATAAAATTAAGCATTCAGTTATAATAATTATGATTGTCATAATTATTGGTTATCTTACTTAACCTTTAAGAATGAATTAACCGTGTTATCAATTTGTTGCATGACTAAATTAACATGGAAGAGCTTAATTATCTTGTCTAAAACCTTATCAGCCAAAATACATAACACTAAGACGCATAAAGTTAGTATTAATGTTAAAATTATAAAAGCAGCAACAGATATATCAGTTGCAATATGATGTAAACAGTTTATTTTCCATATAGAAAATAATAGCATAGGGTGAGATGAAATAAGATATCCTGCCAATACATTTTTAGAAAGATAATTGATTGATCTGTACTTTAGGTTGAGTCTGGAAATTTTTACAAAAAAACAAAATAAACTGATACTTTGAACTAGAACTGTAATCGAATTGTAGGCATAGAAGTTTGCTCTCGAAACAACACCTCCTGCGATGTTAAATCTGACTATTAAATAACCTGATAAAAATATTAGCAAACTTACTGTTAAATACAGTCCAATGTAACCTGTCTTGGGAATTGCACAAATTAGTGAACTGTTTTTTCGTATCCAGAAACCAATTATGTAGTACATCATTCCACTCATAAATCCATAACCCTGAGTCTGATCAAGAGTGAATTTAACTTTCATAAATGTCTCATGACACGAAAAGAATATGACCAAAACAATAACTAAAAAAGTAAGTTTACCGTTACTTAACTTTTCAATACCTGACAGAATAAAAGGCATTGTTAATGCGAGAGCAATGTAGGTCTGAATAAACCAGTATTTTTTGGTAAATACTGGAAAACAATATGATAAAAGTTCTTTACAGCTGAAATTAAAAAATAACAATGAAACTATAAGATACAAAAAAACTGAATAAAATACTGTTTTGAACCAGATTATAAGAATTCTATTCAGATTCAGAGAAGAGCTTTTAAAGAAATATCCTGAAATTAAAAAAAAACAGTTTACTGCACAAGCGGTTAATGCCATTACTCCCATTCCACTTAAGTCAAGAGTACTCATTATATTCTGATCATTCACTGCTGTAGATAGCATACAATGTCCAAAAATAATGAAGAACATAGCAAGTAGACGTAAAAATTCAAATGAGCTGTCACGCATAGAGGAACATACCTCAAGTGTTTTGTTACTTAAAATATTTTTTTGGGAAGAGATTATATTCTTACCAACCGAAAACAAATTTATTATTTGCGAATAAAAATTTACAAATTAAATTCATTTTTTGATAACTCAAGAGCAGATTCGATTGTTTTATCCATATCGTAATACCTGTATTCTCCTAAACGACCTCCAAATATAATATTTTTTTCATTGTTTGAAAGTTGTTTATACTGATTATATAAATCTAGATTTTTTTGATCGTTTACAGGATAATATGGCTCATCCCCTTTTACCCATTCGGATGGGTATTCCTTACTTATTACTGTATTAGCAACTTCTTTACCAGATTCATCTTTACCAAACTGAAACCACTTGTGCTCAATTATTCTTGTAAATGGGGTTTCGCTATCAGTGTAATTCACAACTGCATTACCCTGATAATTACTAATACCAAGAATTTCTGTTTTAAATTTAACGGTTCGGTATTCAAGAGTCCCCAAGCTATAATCGAAGAACGAATCTATAGGACCTGTAAAAATAATTTTTTTTGCCAATTTTGCATATTCAGCTTTATTCTTCAAAAAATCAGTTTCAAGCAAGATATCTGTGCCTTTAAGAAGAGATTTAATGATTTTTGTATAACCGCCTACGGGTATCCCTTGATAAAGTGCATCAAAATAGTTGTTATCGTATGTAAAACGAACAGGGAGTCTCTTGATAATGAAACTAGGAAGCTCTTTACAGTCTCTGCCCCACTGCTTTTCTGTATAACATTTTATCAGTTTTGTATATATATCACTACCAACAAGTGAGATTGCCTGTTCTTCAAGGTTTTTTGGAGTACCATTAACAGTCAGGCGCTGTTTTGAAATTATGTCAAAAGCTTCTTTAGGAGTTTTTACTCCCCACATTTGGTTAAATGTCAACATATTGAAAGGAAGTGAAAAAATCTGCCCTTTGTAATTTGCCAGAGGTGAATTAGTAAAACGGTTAAAAACAGCAAACTGGTTAACATAATCCCATACAAATTTATTGTTTGTATGAAAAATATGAGCTCCATATCTGTGAACATTTATTCCGTTTACATCTTCTGTATAAATGTTTCCTCCAATATGGCTTCTTTTTTCAATGACTAAGACTGATTTACCATGTTTGATTGCTTCATGAGAAAAAACAGCACCAAACAGACCAGACCCAACAACACAGTAATCGTACATATAACACTCATAAAAAAAACTATTACAACCAGACAACAGTCATCAACATCAAAAAAAATAAAACAATGTAATCTAAATCGTAAACTCGATTATTTATCAATAAGCAGCTGTTATCATTATTAGCAATTTTTATGATAAGAAAGAGATTTTGATTTAAAAATTACAAACTTGCTTGCCAGATAATTTAGAACTATGACCAGCAGATCTGTTAAAAACTTTATCACAACACCATTAAGATTTAATTTTTCCACAAAAAGCCACATGCAGAAAAAATCTATCCCTCCTGTAGAAATTCTGCATATAAAAAAGAGTACAATTTCTCTTAATACAAGAACAAGTCTCCTGATATTACTCTTAAAAACCCATTTTCGATTAGTAACATAAGCAAAAAGAACTGCAAGAGTCCATGCAATAACGGTTGACTGCATTACAGAGAATTTCAGAATATCTGCAAACAACCAATATGAAACTACATTGACAGCTGTAGTGCATACACCGAAAAAAGCGTATGGAAAGATATCCTTATACTTATTCCACAAAGCTAAAAGTTCCATGTTCTTTTTATATCATTCCTTTTCTGAATCTATAAAAATCACCTAATGCCTTTAGTCCTATTTTAACAATCTTTATGATATTGATTGAGTTTTTACCTGCAGTTCTTGGTTTAAAAGAAATTGGTTTAAAGATGATCTCTTCTTTATAAAAGGCAAAGTATGTTGTCAGCATGATGTTAGGCAGGTTGTAGTCACTCTGCATTTTATCAATATATTTGATAACAGCTTTTGTGTTCATTAACCTAAAAGGTGCATTTGCATCAGGTACTTGAACATTGAAAAAAAGCTTTAACAGGAAACATACCACTTTTTCTACAAACGCTCTATCTTTTCCATCTCCTCGTTCTGTACGGTTTCCAAATACCCCCCCCTTATAAACATTTCTCAGTGACCAAAAGGATTCAAATTCTTTTGGATTTGTCTGACCATCAGAGTCAGTCTGAAAAATATAATCAGCATGATTTGAAATGGCAAATTTATAAAGGGCTATCAGTTTTGGACCATGAAAACAATTATCAGTATCAAGGATCTCTAATTTTGGATAATCTGAATTTTTCATGGCAAGAAGAATATCATGAGTTTTATCAGTACTGCCAGAGTCAGCAACAACCAGTCGTGAATCTTCTGACTTTTCAGAAAGAACGGCATACCATTCTCTAACAGTCTTTTCAATATTAGCTTCTTCGTTAAAAGCTGGCATTACTATGTATAATACGTCCATAACTATCTTTTAGGCTTAAGGATCCAGCCTGCTCTCCCTTTTTTTAAGTCAAAATTGAAAAATATAGATAACTCTTTTGCCATCTGCTGATTATTGATGTTACTAAAACCGACGTAAATAATATCAGGAATTTTTTCTTTATGAATTTTGTAGTAGTTGTATAAAATATCTCTACTTTTTGAAATAGAGTAGTTTAAAGGCGAATAACTGGCACACCTCAGAGGTAATTCCATCCATAACACTTTGTCATCAATAATTAATGCATTTGCTGACTCAGGATCATTTTTAATGTTATTTACATCGTCAAGCATCTCATTATATTTTTTTAATCTGTTTTCAGTAACTAAAAGACCTTTTGCAACTCCTTTATCTATCTGTTTTGTAAATTGATTTAATCCTACGCCTTCCCAAAACACAATAATCATTCTGTAATAAAAAGTAGAAGCAATCAATATAACGTAAAAGATAGTAATTATATACTTAAAATATTTAAAGTCATTTTTTATAGAATCATAAGAAAACAGAATTATTAACAAACTGCCTATTGATGCAAGACAAGAAAAACCTGATATGCCAGAAAATCCAGTATTTGAGACTATGTATTCAAAGTATGTCAGTATCATTCCTGGAATATAATAAATAAAAAACATCCTCTGTATTCTGACATCAAAGTATTTATAAAATACAACAGTTAGTGCTATAACATTTGGTACAAAAATAAGATTGTTAAGATGTACGTCTGCGACAAAAAACTTAATGTAAAAAATAATTAAAACAATACCGAAACCGATTGAAGTTATTGTAAATAGGCTGGAGATTTTTTTTACGTCCGATGTTTTTCTTCGAATAAAAAAATATGTTATGAATAGTAAAAAGTAAACTGTATATATTAAAATGCTTGTGAGCTTTACGTAAATCTGTGTAGACTCACTGTCAAACTTGACCATGCCACCATGACCCAGCAGAATTGCTGAAAAATATCCAATCGTATACTTGTATAATGTATTTACAGGATGATCAGGATCTCCCATAAGTATATGAGGTAATGTATTTATTAGTTGAGATAATGAAATATGACTGAATACAAAAATTATAAAAAAAGTAAGGGAAATGAAAATTCCAACCGTTACCCCAAGTAAAGCTTTATAGGAATAAAATAATTTCACTTCATGGGGTAATGCTAGATTTTTGTTTGATACTACTATAACACCTAAGCAATACAGTAAGAATAATCCTGCTAGATATGGTATTCCTAAACATGCTGCTGAAAGACAAACTCCACCAATAATATATCTAATAAATCTATATTTTGATTTTGGAGCACAAAATAAGCAGATTATCCAGAGAAGGATACCAAATATGGCTATGGAGTTGTAAGAAATTACCATTAAACCATAACAGCAATAAATTAAAAAAATCAAAGATACAACATATGCCTTAAACTCTCCAAAACGTCGAAGATTAAAAAAAAGCAGAAATGTAATTAAGATTTTTATAACAGTATAAGCATACCTAAAATATAGATATACTCCAGAGTAATCATGGTGAAATAAAGAGTAAAACTTAAGAAAAGGCATGATTACCAAAGCAGACAGTTGAGTATTATTCCACTCATCAAATAAAATTCTGTCTCCTTGTAAGAATCGTTTAGCGATAGTTGGGTAGAAAGCCTCATCTAATGTCGCATAGCCATATTTACATTTATAAAAAAGCGAAAATATAACGATCAAAGTTACTGATAAATAAAAGCTACGCAGAATACTTTGTTTACTAAAATACATAAAATACTACACCTAACCATACCAATTACCAAAATACAATCCAACTTATGTGTAATCGATTCAAAACCAATAACATAATAAATTAAGTTCATGGCTATTTTTTTATTTACTTCGTTCTGTCCAATTGTATACTTTTCTGTGATGTTTCATAAATGTAAAATTCCACTTATATCGACAATATAGGTTATGATATACAAGAGAAGCAAATATAGTTAATAAAAAGCCTAAAGTAAGGCTTACATATTTTCCATAAGTATTGTAAAAAATTTCAGGATTTTCTATAAACGGTATATGATAAAAAATACTGTTTATGTAATGAATTACAACTGCATGTATAAGATAGGCTTCAGCAGAAATACTTGCAATAAAAAGTGTAAATCTGTTAGTCAGTATATATGATAAAACACCATTTTGAAAAGCAAAACTATAAACCAAGAGCATACTTCCAGGAAGAAATACAAGATCTAGTGTCCACCATATTTCAGGATGTGTGAATCCATAGTTAAGATTTTTGTTAAATATCGCATTTAATGCACAACCTGTTATCACCAGAAGAAAAGCTAAACCTTCAAGACAAGTAATTTTGCATCTTGAAGGTATTTTTTTTAAAGTTATAAAAAGGTAGCCCAAGTTAAATCCAATTATAATATCAAATACCCTAATAATTGGGTGATAATACAAAGCCCATTCAGTAATATTCTCTACCAAATTGGTTTCCTGATTAACTGGTTTTGATTGTAAGATATAATTGCTGCAAGATAGTCCCACCAAAATTAAAATAATAATCGATAGTATTATGGAGAAAATTGCTTTTTCACTTGAATAACAATTTTCCATTCTTTTCAGAAAAAATGGAAAAACCATGTATCCCAAAATCAGTGGACACAGAAACCATGATACTCCATTGATTGATGGGTCCTGAATAGGAAAATATCCTTGTATTAACAGACAATTCAATATAAATCTAAAAGACGTATAAATAAAATCTTTTGATTCAAAACCTACTATCATAACAGCAATAGTGCATAGAATGTGCAGTATATAAAGTTTCTTAATTTTGGAGTACGAAAAGAATAAGCTAGATATAAAAGAAATTTTCTTGATTTTATTTTGGTTGAAATAGTTATAGACCATCAAGAAACCAGACAAAATAAAAAAGATTGATACACCACTACCACCAAGTCCATGTAATACATCATTTAAGACGTGAGTATGTACCATAAATATTTCCAAAAAAGCAATACACCTTACAGTTTGTAGGGTTAAAATAAGATTATGTCTCCCCCCCCCTCTCGATAATATTATTTATACTATACATTGTTCTAATTTCCATTAAATGAAAAGATATGCTTTTTGAAGAATTACAAAACTTGATTATCGTACCATAGTTCTGACATTACGCAGTAAATTTTAGGATTATTTCTCCCTGATCTTTACTGCCATAAATTTTAAACCGCAGTTCAGATAAAAGCTTTGTAAGTCGAACTTACATAATATCTGCACCATTCCTCGCCCATAGACAGCAAAATCTTTTGCATATCTTTGGGCACTCCCGTTAATTTCACAAACTCACTACCAGGTATGTACGTCAGACAAATGCTGGAGTTACAAAGGTACTGGTAAACTCTCATCATACTAGGTCTTGTAAGTTCAGTCCTGGGGTCAGGAGATGGAATTGAAAGTTTGTTCTCAGCCATCTTTTTACGCATCAGGTATTCTGTTGCAGAAAAGATAAGCAGAGCAAGTATCATTAGCCACATTAGCGCATTGATAGTAACAGGTCGGAATAAAGAGAAAAAAAACTGTCAGAGAAGATTGAGTCTCTTAATAAAGATAATGAGCTTGTTAAGATAGCTTTAACCTGCCCTGGAGTAGGTCCTCTTACAGCTAGTGCCATTGTAGCTGAGGTTGGTGATGCTTCTCTGTTTAGAAATGGTCGTGAAATGGCTGCATGGAACGGTGTTGTTCCAAGTCAGCATTTTACAGGAGGTCGTTCTACCTTAGGTGGCATAACCAAGACAGGAAACAGGTATCTCAGAGCGTTCTTAGCACAATGTGCCAGTGTGGTTATACAGAATGCATCAAGGCATCTTGAACAGGGAAAGGATACACACCTTGACAGATTTGCTCTGAGGCTAAAACTAAATGGCAAACCAGCAAAGAAGATCATTATTGCAGTTGCCAATAAGATAATCAGAATATTATAGGCAATGCTGACTCAAAGGAAAACATTTGAAAACAAAGCAGAAGAGACTCAGATACATCTGCTGAGCTTAAGCTTACTTAAAAAGATTTGTTATAAGAACTCTTAGGAGAAATAGCAAAAAAGTTCCCACCAGGGAAATGCACAGAGAAAGATAAATTTGGCATAACAGGTAAAACCGGGCTGTACCAAACCTGACGCGGTTAAAGGCAATAAATGCCGAGAAGTTAATTAAGGAATACAGTCGCAAACACCATAGAGGTCAGAGTAGGCATACTCAACAAGAGACCGGATATATAGCTGCATTTACTACGTTATGAAAAGTTATCAAAATCTCTTGCAAGTTTAAGTGGGTCCATATATAAAGAACATCCTGCAGGTTAACTACAGTATATGATTAACTAACTATTTTTGTGATAACGGTCGGCTTCATTTTGTCGCCGTAAAATAATATTATCTAGCCCCTTTTCCAAACAACACAACCTTAATTGTTAGCAGAATAATCTTAATATCTAAAAGCACAGACCAATTATTGATATATTCCATATCAAGTTTCACTACGTCATCAAAATTCTTGATGTTACTCCTACCGCTTACCTGCCATAAGCCTGTAAGGCCTGGAGTCATTGAAACACGAGCTTTGTGTTTAGGTTCGTAGTTATTGTATTCATCTACGGTAGGTGGTCTTGTACCTACTAAGCTCATGTCTCCCTTTAAAACATTCATAAACTGAGGCAACTCATCAAGTGATGTTCTTCTAATAAAATGACCAACTTTGGTGATTCTTGGATCATTTTCCATCTTGAACATCAAACCATTCATTTCATTTTGAGACATCAATGATTTTTTTATTTCTTCAGCATCACTTCTCATTGATCTGAACTTATAACATTTAAAGATCCTTCCATTTCTACCTACTCTGTCCTGAGAGAAGAGTACTGGACCTTTAGAGTCAAGTTTTATAATCGGAGCTAGTACTAAATATGCAACGCAAAAGATGATGAATCCTACAATACCGCCTGTATAATCTAATAAGCGTTTTGCAATAGCTTTTTGATGTGAAACAAACTTACGACTAACAGAAATACAGTGCAGATTACCAAATTTACTTACAATAATAAAAGACTGAGGTAAGTAGTCAAATACTTCAAGATTAATCTTTATATTAACTCTAATTCCCATTTCCTCGGCTTGAGATAGGACATTCTTCAGTTCTTCATTATCATCAAGATTGACGGTAACAAAGAGTTCATCAACATTATTATGAGTAATGTAATCTAATAGAGTTTGATATGAGCAAACGACATCTATACCGTAGATTTTTTTATTTTGTTTAAAGGTTTGAGGAACTGAAATACCACAAATTTCACGTCTCCAATCAAAATTTGTTAATAAACCTTTGATAGTATTTCTACAGTCATTGTCTGTTATTACGAGAATTTTGTTAGAAAACTTAGAGTTTTTATAAAGTCTTACTAATACGAATTTAATCAATAATCGTGAACTAAATTCCAATACCAAAAAGATAACGCCAAAATATCCAATAACAAGACGTTTAGAATCACCTAAACTGTGTAGTAAGAAAAGTATTAAAACTAAAAGAGAAATTAAAAAACATGTTAACTGCAATACAGCAACAGATTCTTTAAAAATACCTCTAAAAATAAAACTTCTGTTCACTCCTGTAAATGCAGTTGAGAACAAGTACTCAAATATGAAGATAAACAGGTAAAGCCTAAAAGAGTAAAACTTAACAGTTGTAAGAGCAAAGCCAAAATATAAAGAATAGGCTAGATATAGAGATACAAAAGCAACAAAACTTCCTGACAAAGCAAGAACATTTCTTATAATCTTATCAGAACTATCTTTATTCATTGTATTGATAAAACCTACTCTTCACACTACCATCTTTGCCATTTTCATTATGGTAAGGTTAACTAATTATGTAAATTTAATTAAATTATTAGTAATTAATTTACAAATGCTCTTTAATCAGTCAAAAGACAAATAAAAACAGAGTTATTACTTATAACAAAATCTATAGTTACTAATAAAACTCTGTTAAGTATTGCATTTAAAATTACACATTTCTGTTTATAACTTTTACAGAAATATTTGTACTATCGTTTATAATTTAATCTTTATCATTAATTTGATCAATTGTAACTTTATCAACTATTTTCTCGTTCTCAGAATTATGATTATCATGATGAGATTTAGAAAATTGTGATCTATAAAGTACTGCATAAGAACCATTCTTTTCTAACAGATCATTGTGAGTACCCTCTTCAACCACCTGACCATCATTGATAACCAAGATCTTATCAGCATCCATAACAGTTGAAAGTCTGTGAGCAATCACTATGGTAGTTCTGCCTTCCATAAGCTTATCTAATGCTCTTTGAACCACTTTCTCTGACTTATTATCAAGAGCTGAGGTTGCCTCATCTAAGATTACGATTGGCGCATTCTTTAAAATTGCTCTTGCAATAGCTAAACGCTGCTTTTGACCACCAGATAAAAGTAAACCACGTTCACCGATTACAGTATCAATACCATTTGGCAATTTCTGTACAAACTCATCAAGATATGCACTCTTGATAGCACGGTTAATCTCCTCATCAGTAGCATCAGCTTTACCATACATTAAGTTTTGTCTTACTGTACCATCAAAGAGGAAGTTGTCCTGGAACACCATAGAGATCTTGTCTCTTAAAGATGATAAGGTAAATTCTGTAATATCAATCCCGTCAATTGTGATGTTGCCTGAATCTAACTCATATAGTCTTGGGATCAAAGAACATACTGTAGACTTACCACCGCCTGAGTTACCTACTAAAGCAACTTTCTTACCTACAGGTACAGATAAGTTCACATCCTTTAAGATCATTCTCTGACCGTCATAGGAGAAGTTTACATGGTTAAACTTAATCTCTTTTGATACGGCTTTAAGTTCTTTTTTGCCCTCCCCATCATTAGCTTCAAATGAAGGTGCATCTAAGATCACATAGATACGCTCTAATGCTAATAAAGCTGTTTGCAGACCAACATAGTTGTTGCCAATACTCTTAATTGGAGTATATAGCATGATTAGAGCAGCTAGGAAGGCTACGAAAGTACCTGAGGTGATTACACCTGTGGTAATTAAATACATACCATAGTAAAGCACGCCTGCAACACCGCAAGCTGTAACTAAATGCATAGCAGGAGATAACCAGTTGGTATCTCTTGTCATCTTCATAGAGAATTTAAAGATATCCTCAACTTCTCTATGAAACTTCTCATACATAGTCTTGATAAGGTTAAAGGATTTGATGATCTTGATACCAGAATAGGTTTCTACATAGGTAGTGTTGATCTTTGTCTGAGCCTCAACATTCTTAGACATGATCTTCATAACCTTCTTTCTGGCAATCTTCATTGGGATCACCAACAAAATCAGTACACCTAAGGCAATGAAAGACAATTGCCATGAGTTCCAAAGCAGAACCGCCAATAACCCTAATGAGGACCAGAACTTCGATAAGAAGAGTTTTACGTTAGTAATAAGACCTGTAGTAGCAGAATCTGCATCATTACAGAATCTTAAAAGAACAATACCTGAGGTATTCTTATCAAAGAAAGCAGATTCACTAACTAATAACTTCTTATATAAAGCTAATTTCAAATCAGTTGAAATTCTTGAACCTACATAGGTATTGACGATATTTGAGGTATAAATACAGATACCTTGCACTAAGGTAAATCCAATAATAATAAAAGGAACCTTTAAAGCAAATTCAGTATTTTTATCCACCATTACGTTATCCATAAATGGCTTTAAGAACGATGCAACAGCTGCATCTAAGCCACCTACGGGGATAGTAAGCAAAACACCTAATATGGTTAAAAAGATATATGGTTTTAAAAATGGCCAGAATTTCTTCAATCCTGCTAATGGAGATAGTGATCCTTGCTCTATGATCACATCAAGTCTTTGAGCTGGGTGTTTTTTGTTCATTAGTTACCTTTTAACATATACGCTTGTAACCTTTTATTATAACTTTTTTATCTCTTTCTTTTAAGTACATAAAAAAAATGGTTAAATCTTATTGATTATTCATTGAGAAAATTTTGGAGGCAGAACAAAAAAAATGGGACATCAATAAGCTCTTTACCCTATTTAAGAAATCAATTAGCAAAAAGCTTTAGAAAGATGCATATTGCAGACAACAATCATAATTGACAACAATTTAATATTGTAAAACAAAACAATATTACATATTCAGGTCTCTTGAAATTGACCTTAAGTTCCAAGACGCCTAACTGATTGAAGTAAAAACTCGTTAAGTTAGGCGCATCTAAGACTTTTTAGTACTAAACGTTATTTAAGATCTTCAAGCAATGATCTGTAACCATCATTTAGTAATGGGAAGATAAAGCCTGATTTTGCATTTAAATCAGTCTTCTCAATATGAAAAGTGGTAGCGCCCCTTTCTCTCTTCCACTGATTTACAGCAAGTCTTGTAAAGTAACGAGTTACAAACAGCTTTAGATCATCACGTGAGAAATTCTGATACTCTTCTGCTAAAGTATCTAAAATTCTCTGTGGAGTGAATAGCTCTTCTTGATGTAAAACGTGAATTCTATCTAAAATCACGTAAGGCATTAAGTCACGCTCATCAGTCTGACCTGGCTTTAATTCAGCAGTTGGAGCCTGAGCTGAAATGTATGACATATCAGGAACATCAAGTTTCAAGCCTCCTTTTACAACCTCAATACCATCATCAGCTATATGCTGATTGATTTTTAGAATTCTGCTCTTTGATACGTCACCTATAGGAGACAGACCACCTGCTGTATCTCCATCCATAGTGCAATAACCTACAGCATCCTCTGAAGCATTACAGGTTGACATTAAAAGCTTGTTATAACGGTTTGCGATCATCCAGATACCAGGTGCACGAGAACGAGCCTGAATGTTCTGTAATGTCAAATCATCACGATCCCAGTTAAGCTTATCATCAGGTGTTGTTCCATTGATGATAGCAACATAATCTTCAACTAACTTTGCAATTGACCACTCATAATGAGTTGCTCCGATGTTATGAGCAACTTTTGAAGCTGCGGTTCTAGTTACAGAGCCAGATACAGCTGAGCCTTGATATACAGTGGTTAAGACCTGAGGCATGATCTTTTCTTTTACATATGACTGTTTATCACCTGTAAAAGCAGGTACCTCAAACTTTAATGCAGATAAAAGCTCTTTATACTCGTCATAGCCTAACTCTTGTAGTGCTGCTAACTGACCATAGCAGACACAAGTTGCACAAAGACCTGAATCAGCACCACCTGACATAGATAGAGCAAAACCATGAGAACGGGTCTTTAACATCCAGTCAAACTGACCTAATGCTACAGCTCTAACAATAGTGTCATACTCATTTAAGAACTCACTGATACCTGATGATGCTGTTACAAAATCAGCTCGCTTAAATGACAGATAGTTACTCTGTGAGACTAACTTACCGTCATCAGAAATAATTGACAGACCATCAAAGATATCAGAACCGCTTTCACAACCTAATAAGTTAGTTGTTACAACGGTACATTTTAGATTTGAAGATAAGGCTACAGCATCTACAACACGCTTTTTGTCATCAAAAAGTTCAAAACGCTTGGCCTCAGGACAGATTAAAAGCTCTACCTTATCAAGATAAGCTAAATCACCTTCATTAAAGTAAATACCCACTTTTTTAGTTGAACCGTTTAATTCGACGTCAAAAGTATTACTTGGGGTAAAGATTTCAGATCCTATATTAAAAGATAAACCTTCTACACAAGGAGTTCTAAAGAAACGAACTCTTGAGTCACAGCTGTTATAGCATGAGTGTAAAACACTTACACCTATGATCTTGCTTTTCTTTAATAGTACATAAGCATCATAAGACTTATTATCAGAGCCTGTTAAAGGCAGACCTACACCTACAACTATCCCCTCAGGCAGTGAGTACTTTAAATTTAACAAAGCATGCTGTGCACCTTTAGTTAACTCACTGTGCCAGAACAGATCACCACAGTTGTAACCAGAAATTGCAAGTTCTGGAAAAGCTATAATGGAGATACCTTCTTTTACAGCTTGTGCGCATTGTTTGAGAATTTTATCAAGATTGCCATTAAGATCGAGTGGTGTGGTGTTGATTCGACCTGCTGCAATGTAGTTTAAATCTGCCATACTATAAACTCCAATGAAGAATTGTGTTGTGCATACTCAATTTGCTAATCAATTTACATCTTTGGTAAACGAAATGGTGATCCTCGTAAAAGAGAACTTTTGCAAAATCAGTTGCATCCATAGTTGTTTTGCATACCGTCAAAAATAACATAATTTAGGTCATAATGATTAACTACGCCCTAAAAATGAACATTGAGATAGGTTTTATTGTTTAGTTTATTTTAATTATGTTTTACACCGGTGCTTTAAATTTAGAAGTAAAGCATTATTGATGAATTTCATCACAGAAAGATGAATAAGCTGTAAGAGTTTTCAAAGCAGGATTGCTACAATTGAGTACAACAATTGTGTAAGTGCGTATGAGCACAAAAAAAAGTGAATAAGATTAGAGAGTTCATTTTATTAAACTGAACTTGATTTCAACTAAGCTCAATCTATATTCAGAATATGAACAAAGATATAAACCAATTTTTATCAAGGATCGGTATACGTGAGCAACAAGAATTATATTATTTCACAAGGTCACTGCAGGCATTTAGGTGCAACTATTGAAAAAGATGGTGTAAATTTCGCCGTTTGGGCACCAGATGCAGCCGAAATTGATCTTTTACTGTTCGATGCAGTAGATGACGATTCACCTTATGTAGTACATCTGTCCTCTACAGTTTTTAAATCCACCTACTTTTGGCATGTATTTGTTCACAATATAGGTGCTGGTCAAATCTATGCTTATAGAGTAACAAAAACTGTAGACAGTCCACAGGCACAATCTCAGGCAGAAGAGATTAACAAGATCTTAATTGACCCATATGGAAAGAGAGTACTCTTCCCTGATGATTACAAAAGATTCTTACCTAAAGACGAGAAGCTTGCTTTTAAATATGCACCTAAGAGTGCTGTCATCAATGTAGACGAGTACGATTGGGGTATTGATACTTTTCCTCACCATTCACTTGAGAACACCATCATCTATGAGATGCATGTAAAAGGATTTACGGCTGATAAAAGTTCAGGTCTTTCAGATGAACTAAGAGGCACCTACAAAGGTCTTATTGAAAAGATCCCTTATCTTGTAGAGCTAGGTATCACAGCAGTAGAGCTCATGCCTGTATATCAGTTCGATGAAAAGGATGCTAGACCTAATATGGATAACTATTGGGGCTACAGTCCTATGGCATTTTTCTCAGTACACGAAGGCTACAGTTCCGATAAAAGTATTGAAGGACCTGTAAAAGAGTTCCGTGACATGGTCAAAGCCCTTCACAGAAACGGCATCGAGGTTATCCTAGATGTGGTTTACAACCACACCTCTGAAGGTGATGAGAACGGTCCTAGTTACTGTTTTAAAGGTTTTGATAAGGATGGCTACTACATCATTAAAGATGGCTATTATCAGAACTACTCTGGATGTGGCAACTCTTTAAATGCTAACCAGCCTGTTGTAAGAAACCTGATTATTGACTCACTTGTCTTCTGGCATGAGAAGATGCATGTTGATGGATTTAGATTTGATTTAGCTTCTATTCTAACCCGTGACAAATTTGGCGCCCCAATGAACGACAACACAACCTTGTTGTCTATTGATGCAAACAGACGACTTGCTGAGGCCAAGTTAATTGCAGAGCCATGGGATGCAGGCGGTCTGTATCAGTTAGGTGCTATTTCAGGCTCTAAATGGAGAGAGTGGAACGGACAGTTCAGAGATGATGTCAGAAGCTTCATGAGAGCAGATCCTGGTATGGTCAAAAAGTTTGTTTTAAGACTTTTAGGTTCTCCTGATATTTACAACGAGCATATGGTTGATGCTCAAAAGTCTGTTAACTTTATCACCTGTCATGATGGCTTTACCTTGTACGATTTGGTTTGCTATTCACACAAGCATAATCTTGCTAATGGTGAACATAACCGTGATGGTAATGATAACAACTATTCAGCAAACTACGGCTTTGAGGGCCCTACCGATGATGTTCATTTAAATGAATTAAGACTTCGTCAGGTGAAAAACTTCATGGCAATTACCATGCTCTCACTGGGTACTCCAATGATCTGTATGGGAGATGAAGTACTGCGCTCTCAAAATGGTAATAACAATGCCTATTGCCAGGACAATAAGCTTAGCTATTTAAACTGGGATCTTAATGAGCAACAGCGTGAGATGTTTGATTTTACCAAGACACTAATTGGTCTTTCCAGAATCGGTAAAATTAAGCATGTAAATGATACACCTCACCATAAATTAGACAAATTGCTCACTAATGCCAAGATCCAGTGGCATGGTATAAAACCATTCCAGCCCGATTGGTCTGATATGTCTCACTCAATTGGCTTTTTATACTACTACAGTAAACAAGAGATGTATGCCTACATCTTTGTTAATGCCTTTTGGGAAGATTTGACTATCGAAATACCATGCGTTCCAGGTCACCTTGATAAGAGCTGGTACCAGTTCATCAATACATCTCTAGGACCTGGTAAAGACGTAACTCCATTCTATATGAGTACCAGGTATCACGCAGGTGAAAAGATTAAAGTAAAAAGCAGAACTGTTTTAATGCTACTGTGCCCTAGCACTTAACTTTTAACAACTACCTATTTAGCAAGTAAATAGGCAGTTGTTCATATCAAAAAAATAAATATATATTAAATACTTTATAATCTTTAATAAAATAAAGTACACTGGCATGTTTGGTTTTACTGAAGATGAGACCTTAAAGTTCTTAAAAGACTATGATCTTGAATATTGTTTTCCAATAGTAAAAGAGTACTACGGTGGTTACAAATTCTACGACAAAGAAATCTTTAATCCTGTAGATGTTGTTAACTTTGTAAAAAACAATTTTGAACAAAAGCGAAAAGGCATAGCTTCAGAAATTAAAACAGATACCTACTGGTGTGATCTTGTTTCTAATAAAGATAAAGAGTTAAAAGAAAAACTAGATAATTTGTCTGGTTATGCAACAAATATCATTCAGATCTTAATTAATGGTAAGTCTGCTACCTTTCAATTAAACGATTCCATGAACTATGACATTTTATCAGAGAATAGCTTTGACGACTTTTGGTCTCTGTTACTACACAAAGGATATTTAACAGTAGATTGGAATGCAACTGACGCCTTAGATGATAGCAGTATAAGATACAATAATATTTGTGCAAAACTTCCTAATCTTGAGATACGTGACTATCTTATCAAGATCTTTCAGTCAAAATTTGGCTCTGAATTTATAAAGCATAACCTGCATAATAAGCTTGTTGATGCTTTGTCTTGTGGCAATCAAAAAGAAACTTATGACATCTTCTTTGACATGCTACAAAAATATGTCTCAATACGAGATACAGCAACCAAAGCTCCTTTATAGAACTACTATCATGGCTTTTTAAATGGAATTTTTACATGTTGTGAAAATCTCATCACTGATTACCATTCTAACTATGAATCAGGCAACGGTTATCCTGATATTACCTTTAAAGCAGAGCGCAATACCAAAGCTGTAATCATAGAGATTAAAGTAGAGCCTACAGGTTCGGATATAGCAACCTTAAGTGAAACAGCACTGTCTCAAATTGAAGGGAAGAATTACGCTGAACCTTATATGGGAAACAGAATGATTCAAAGTATCTATGCTTACGTAATTGCCTTTGCAGGAAAGAACTTCGCTGTTAGCGTAAAAAGCTGAAGTAAAAGAATCTTTTCAAATAGAAAGCAAAAGCATCTATTCTTAAAGAAGATGAGTAAATAAGTTAGATTTGCATGAAGCAATGTTTGCATCTGTATAAGCTATGTTGATGCAAACATTTCAAAATAAGGGATCTCTGTGTGCAACTATTCAGTTTAGCTTAGTCTTGATGTGCACCTAAAATCTTACAAGCTATTTCAACTGATGATTTATCAGGCATTGGAGTATTTTTGAGCTTGTAATCAATACCTAGAGCTTCATATTTATGTACACCTAATGAATGATAAGGCAGTACTTCAACTTTTTTGACATTTGATAAAGAATCAATGATCTTTCTTACATTCTGTAACTGTTCATTGTTATCAGTAATGCCTGGAACCAAAACATGTCTTATCCATACTGGTATATGCAGTTCATCTAAATGATGAGCGCAAGACAGGATGTTCTCATTGCCGATACCTGTTAGTTTTTTGTGTTCAGCACTGTCAGAATGTTTAATATCTAATAACACAAGATCTGTGTATTTCATAAGCTCATCGAACTTTTGCTTATACTCATCAGTATCTCTATAAGGACCTGCTGAAGTATCAAGACAGGTGTTTACACCAAGTTCCTTGAACTTTTTAAATAATTCAGTTACAAATTCAATTTGAACTAATGCTTCGCCACCGCTTACTGTAACGCCGCCATCTTTGCCCCAGTAGTTTTTATAACGCATGGCCTTATTGACTACAGTATCAACATCGTAAGTCTCCCCTGTTTTCATTTTCCAAGTATCTGGATTATGACAATAAAGGCAACGCATTGGGCAACCTTGCATAAAGACCACGAAACGAACACCAGGTCCGTCTACAGATCCGAAAGTTTCAAAAGAGTGGATATAACCTTGAGTCATTACATGTGTCCTATAAATTCTAGTTTCTGATAGATACTTGATGCTCTGAATCGTTATAAGTAATTCTATCTTATTCAGACAAAGGGCGCCAAAAGGCGCCCTCTTTATACAGATTATAGTGTAATTTTTCTAAATTACATTGCCTTGTGGCAAGTTCTAGAAATTACATCTAACTGCTGCTCACGAGTTAAATCGATGAACTTAACAGCGTAACCTGATACACGGATTGTGAAGTTTGCATACTCAGGCTTCTCTGGGTGCTCCATAGCATCGATTAACTTCTCAGTACCGAATACATTAACGTTCAGGTGGTGAGCTCCCTGGTTAAAGTAACCGTCCATTACCTGAACTAAGTTCTTAACACGCTCTTCCTCTGAGTGACCTAATGCATCTGGGCTGATGGTTTGGGTGTTTGAAATACCGTCTAAAGCATACTCGTAAGGTAGTTTTGCAACTGAGTTTAGAGATGCTAATAAACCAGACTTCTCTGCACCGTATGATGGGTTTGCACCAGGAGATAAAGGCTCGCCTGCCTTTCTGCCATCAGGTAATGAACCTGTAGCCTTACCGTATACAACGTTAGAAGTAATGGTAAGAATAGAGGTTGTAGCCTCTGAGTTACGATAGGTATGGCGCTTCTTTAACTTGGTTAAGAAGGTTCTTAATAACCATACTGCAATCTTATCAGCACGATCATCATCATTACCGTAACGAGGGAAGTCACCTTCAACCTCGAAGTCAACAGCAATGCCGTTCTCGTTGCGGATTGGCTTTACCTTTGCGTACTTAACTGCTGATAATGAGTCAACTACGTGTGAGAAGCCTGCAATACCAGTTGCGAAAGTACGACGTACATCGGTATCGATTAAAGCCATTTCAGCTGCTTCGTAGTAGTATCTGTCGTGCATGTACTGAATTAAGTTCAATACGTTAACATACAGATCAGCTAACCACTCTAGAACGATATCGTAGTTTGCCATTAACTCGTCGTAGTTTAAGTACTCTGAGGTGATCTTAGGTAATCTTGGGCCAACCTGCATACCGGTCTTGCAATCAATACCGCCGTTCATTGCGTATAGAAGAGCCTTAGCCAAGTTTGCACGAGCACCGAAGAACTGCATTTCCTTACCAGTCTGTGTTGCAGATACGCAGCAGCAGATTGAGTAATCGTCGCCCCATACAGGACGCATTACATCATCGTTCTCATACTGGATTGATGAGGTATCAACAGAAATCTTAGCAGCATACTTTCTGAAGTTTAATGGTAACTTCTCAGTGTATAGAACTGTTAAGTTAGGCTCTGGTGATGGACCCATGTTTTCTAAGGTGTGTAAGAAACGGTAATCGTTCTTAGTTACCATGTGACGGCCATCCATGCCGAAACCTGCAACCTCTAGAGTTGCCCAAACAGGGTCACCTGAGAATAACTGGTTGTATGAAGGAATACGTGCGAACTTAACCATACGTAACTTCATAACTAAGTGGTCGATTAACTCCTGAGCCTCTTCCTCAGTTAGGGTGCCTTCTTTTAAGTCACGGTCAATATAAATATCCAGGAAGGTAGATACACGACCTACTGACATAGCAGCACCGTTCTGAGTCTTGATAGCAGCTAAGTAACCAAAGTATAACCACTGAACAGCTTCGCGAGCGTTGTTTGCTGGCTGTGAAATATCAAAGCCATAGCTCTCTGCCATAACCTTCATAGCATTTAAAGCTTTGATCTGATCTGCTAACTCTTCACGCTGACGAATGATGTCATCAGTCATGGTACCGCAACCGCAGTTTGCTAAGTCAGCTTTCTTCTGTGCTACTAAGAAATCAATACCGTATAGAGCTACACGACGGTAGTCACCAACGATACGGCCACGACCATAGGTATCTGGAAGACCAGTGATGATCTTGTTCTTACGAGCAAGTCTCATTTCAGGAGTATATGCATCATATACTGCCTGATTATGAGTCTTGTGATACTCATTGAAAATCTTGTGGAATTTAGGGTTAGGGGTATAACCATAGGTGGTGCAAGCCTCTTCAGCCATCTTGATACCGCCGTATGGCATGAAAGCACGCTTTAAAGGCTTATCAGTCTGTAAACCTACAACCTTCTCAAGATCCTTGCTATCAGCACTGATGTAACCTGGACCATAAGCAGTAATGCCTGAAACTACTTCAGTTTCCATATCAAGAACACCGCCCTTTGCGCGTTCTTCATGCTGTAACTGCTGTAACTCGCCCCATAACTTATCTGTAGCTTTTGTAGGACCTGCTAAGAATGACTCATCACCATCATAAGGTGTGTAATTGTGCTGAATGAAGTCTCTAACGTTAACGTCATCAACCCAATGAGAGCCGGTAAAACCGCGCCACTGTTCTTTCATGATTACTCCTAATTAAGTTCAAACAGATTTTTTTATCTGTCGTAAACGTTTCTGTTCTTTTTTAACTGAAACATAATCGCTTTTTCAAGCATGATGATTATATAGATAAGATCCTTTTTTTCCTAGTGAACGGATGTAATGTTTTTGCAAAAAAATACCGATTTAATTCAGAAATGGCTTTATTACAAGGAGTTAGAAAGAATTTAAATAATTATGATTATTAAACTTAGTTAATTAACCTAGTAAACTCTTGAAGCAATCCTAGTTATAAAGATTTTTTTACAAAGGTTAATTAACCTCAAATTTTTGTAAATTTTAAATTAAAAAATTCATGTTTAAACCTAAATTCAAAATTCACGTGGCTATTTTTGTGATCTTTGTAAACTATCGTAACGTTATTTAAATTGAGTACCTAACGTTTTTAAATGAACTATATTATTTCTTAAATAGACTCTATGGGGTTCACAGATAAAATCTAGATAAAAGGATTACCCTTTTCATCGGTCAATTTTTCTCTTAACAGACCTTGCTTATACATCTCTAAAAGATCTTCAAGATCTGTGATAAGCTCTTTTATCCCCTGTCCAAGATCTGTATCTATAACCATCTTTCTTTGTTTAAAATCTTCAACAGAAATTACCTGCAAGTCCGCAATATCACTGTTATTAGCAATAGCATCTTTGATGGTAGTAAAAGGAGTATGAGCCTTTAAATGCAAATAGTGTGAGCTATAGATTAAGGTATAGCCTGCAATACCTGTTTTAGCCTGATAAGCTTTGCAAAAGCCTCCATCTATAACTAAAAGTTTTCCTCCTGCTCTTACAGGAGTTTCTCCGTCCTTTACCATGATAGGAGTGTGGCCATTGATGATATGGCCATTATTCGGATCTAAAGAAAACTCTCTTAAGATTTGATTACAGGTTTTCTCTTCGTAATAATAGGTGTAGTACGGATTTCTAGGCTCATGCCAAGTTGACTCATCTTGTACAAACAGCCTTTCAAAGAGTTTCATTCTGCGACCTGAAAGTGGTGATAATGGACCTGTCCACATGTACCACAAGAAATCTAAATGCTCTTGATCTCGAAAGGTATAAGCTTCGCGAATTTTCTTTTGGCAAAAATCCAGGTAATCACGACCTGACAGTTCATTACCGTCACATTTAATCTTTTTAAAGGAGCCATCCTCATCTAATGGGATACATCCATGGTAGAGCAAATTGCCATTAAAGCACTGATACATGGTACCTTTAGAATACAGAAACTTTACATGGTTATTAAGTCTTACTGAACCTGTAAATGACGCTACCAAATCATCTACAACTTCCTGTTCAGCTTTAGTTAATACATAAGGATGAGCTTTATCTACAGTTGGCAGATCAGTTGTCTTTAACTTATAAGTCATACCGTCAGTTAAAGTAACCGAACCATTTTTAAGATCAAGACCATCTAACACTAATCTGTCATCTAATTCATACTCAGGATGTCTTTTTACTAACTGACCGATGAGTTTTACAGCCAAAACAGCTACGGCTTTATGGTCTGCCGGAAAGTCCTTTTCATTTTTATAAGTAGAATTTGCAAACATGGCAAGTTTTCTTAAAGAAATACCATAGCCATTCTCAAGCATTTTAAAGTTCTTATAGCGGATGTTGTTACAAAGTACATTCACAGCACACAAAGCAGAACCACAACAGGCACCAATCCAGAGTACATCATGATTCCCCCATTGCAGATCAAGATCATGATATTTCATTAAAAGATCCATGCACTTATCTGGGTGAGGACCTCTGTCAAAGATATCGCCTAAGACATGCAGTCTGTCGACAGCTAATCTTTTGATAAGTTTACACAGTTCTAAAATGAAATATTTAGCAGAGCCAGTTTTGATAATCGCCTCTAAAATAGAACGGTGGTAAGCCATTCTTGAGTTTTGATCATCTGATTTAGCATGCATTAACTCATCTATGATGTATGAAAAGTCACCATCAATTGCTTTTCTTACCTTAGAACGTGAGTATTTTGAGGAGAGGTAATTTGATAGTGCAATTAAATCTAGTATGGTCTTGGTATAAAAAGAGTTTAAATCAGTGCTACCGTCCTTTTCTTTGTTTAAAAGACATTCATTTGGATAGTAAATGAAAGTGCATAGCTCATCTATTTGCTCTTTAGTGTAATCAGTAAAGACTAATCTCACCTTTTCTTTGATAACGCCTGAGGCGTTATTTAAGATATGTTTAAAAGCTTCATATTCGCCATGAATATCAGAAATAAAATGCTCTGTGCCTTTTGGCATAGATAAAACAGTATTGAGGTTAATCAGCTTGGTATAAACCGCATAACGGTTGTCATACTCTCTTGAGAGCAACTCAAGATATCTATGTCTTTGTAACATTTTATTTTCCTAGCTTTTATTTTGTTTTAGCTTATCTTTTTATAAGATATTGACTCTTAATGGTGTAAGGTATCACGATATACAATTTGCGCAAAGTGAGCACTAATAAAGACACTGTGCACCAAAAGAGCCAATATATCTACTGTTCATTTATCTTATGTTCACTATAGTTTGCTGCAATAGAGTAAATCTTTTCACAATCGCTCTTATATAAAACAACAAACTTACCTTCACTATTGTTTTGCTCATCTACACAGAGCATACTCAAAAGCAAAGGAATGTCTTCAGTTTTAGCTCCAATTTCTTTAAATGACAAAGGCATTCCTATTGATTTAAAGAAACATCTTAATGCATCAATACCGGCACTTGCTGTAACTGAAGGGTCGTCAAAGTCAAATGCAACATTAAAGACGTTTGAAGCAAAACGGGCAAATCTCATGACGTCATGCTTTAAGACATACTCCATCCAGGCAGGAAACATTACCGCAAGTCCTGCACCATGAGCTACATCATATAAAGCTGATAACTGATGTTCTAAGTGATGAGTTGCCCAATCCTGTTCTCTATCAACACCGCAGATATTGTTATGAGCTAAAGAGCCTGCCCACATAATATTTGCTCTTGCGTTGTAGTTACGAGGATCTTCCATTACTGTCTGAGCATTCTTAATGATAGCCCTCAATAAACCTTCACAAATGTTATCTGTAACATCAACACACTCTGAATTTGTAAAGTATCTTTCCATGATATGAGCCATCATATCGGTTATACCACAAGCTGTCTGGTATTTACTTACAGTATAGGTAAGTTCAGGATCTAATATGGCAAACAAAGGTCTGTTCAGTTCACTTGAGCATCCGCATTTAATTATATGACCGCCTATTGTCTTTTGAATTACAGATGAGGTTGAACTTTCAGAGCCAGCTGCAGGAATGGTAAGCACAGCGCCTACTTTTAAAGAGGACACGGGCTTTCTCTTTTTAAGATAAAAATCAAAAAAATCACCTTGTTCACTGTCAGCTACTCCTAATGAAATAGCTTTAGCTGTATCTATTACTGAACCACCACCTACAGGCAAGATGAAATCTACTTTTTCCTTTCTTGCTATTTCAATACCTTCATATACTAGATCTGCTCTTGGATTTGGCTTTACTCCACCTAACAAGGTGTAACCAATAGAAAATGATGCCAATTGATCTTTAATTGATGAGATAAGACCAGAGCGAACAGCCGATCCTCCTCCATAGACAATTAAAACTTTTTTATATCCAAGTGATGAGATAGTCTGACCTACTTTAGAACTAACACCTTGACCGAAGATGTATTTTGTAGGTAAACAGTATTGAAAGTTTTCCATAAAATTATCCTTACTTATGTATGCTTAAATGATTAGCTCTAATTTATTGAAAAGGCTTTATGGAAATTATACAGAATATGAAATAGTTAGTTTTGATAAAGATGTAAGATTTCAACGTGCTTCAAGTATTTACCCATGAATATTCACGAATAGCAATTTTAAATTTAGATAGTCAATAAGATATCACCTTATATAATTCTCTAAAAGACAAATAATAATGCAATGTCCTAGATAATATTCATTGATTTTCTGTGTTTTTAATGATATTTTGGAATTAATTTCCAAGAATTAAATAAAAAAAGGCAATAGTATGCTTGTTGACTTCTGTGTAAAAAATTTTAAATCATTTGATGACAAACAAATTTTTAGCTTGCTTAAAGACAAAGGTGATGAAAACCTTGATAACACATTTATTGTAGGTAAAAAGCAGAAACTGCAACTGCTAAAGTGTGCTGCTATTTACGGAGCAAATGCAAGTGGCAAAAGTAATTTAATCGATGCGCTACAAACAATGAAATCCATTGTTTTATTCTCATTAAAACATGTTAATAGCATTAATTTATTTCCATTTAAGCTTGCAAAAAGAAATTTAAGTGAACCAACTGAGTTTGAAGTAACAATTGTCGTGAATGATGTTAGGTACCAATACGGTTTTTCAGCGACAGCAGCAAAAATTATTGAAGAGTGGCTTTTTGCTTTTCCTAATGGTCATGTCCAAAAATGGTTTGAGAGATCATGGGATCAAAAAGATAGTGATTATAAATGGAGTTTTAGTTCCTCTTTTCCCGGAACGAAACAATCTTGGGTAAAACAAACTAGAAGTGACGCACTTTTTTTGACAACCGCAGTACAACTTAACAGTGAAAGGTTAAAGCCTATTTATGATTGGTTTAAAAATGAACTGTTTTTTTGTGATGATTCTGGCTTTTATCCAGAATTTACAGCTGAGCTGTGCGATAAAGGGAAAAAGGATATTATTCTAAAATTTTTGAAAGCTGCAGATTTGAATATTTCTGATATTTCTATCGAAGAAATAGATAATTCAACGGATGCATTTCCTGATGGATTTCCTGAGGAACTAAAAAACTTCTTTATAAAAAATATGCCTAAAAAGAAGAAGAAAATTAAAACGTTACACAGAGATAACAATGGCGATTTGGTTTCTTTTAACTTTTTTGAGGAATCTACAGGAACGAGAAAGTTGTTTGGATTTGCAGGTCCTATTATAGACGTATTAGAAAAAGGTTATACCCTTTTTATTGATGAGCTAGATGTAAACCTTCATCCAAAATTAGTTGAGTTTATTGTTAAACTTTTTAATTCCAAAGAGAACAATCCTAATAATGCTCAATTGGTTTTTACAAGTCATGATGTGTACGTTTTAGACCAAAATAACTTTAGAAGGGATCAAATTTGGTTTTGTGAAAAAAATGATAATCAAGCTACAGAAGTTTATTCCTTGCTCGAGTTTAGCCCTAACAAGAAAAAAGATAATTTAATTTTACGTTATCTATCAGGAAGATATGGGGCCCTACCAATAATCTCATCTTTTAATATGTTTAAAGGAGATAACTAGATGGGCTCTGATGACTTATTCAAAAAGAGAAAAGCACGCAAATTAAGAGACATTTCTAGAAAGAAACGAACAAGAGAGCTTTATAAAAGAGTTCTGATTGTTTGCGAAGGTCAAAAAACTGAACCTTTGTACTTTAGTTCATTAAGAGAAGAGTATAGATTGCAGGCAACTGATATTCGCATTACAAACGCAAAGGGATCAGATCCAATGAGTTTAGTCAAATACGCTATAGACTTGTATAAAAATTCGCAAAAAGAAGGTAACGATTTTGATTTTGTTTTCTGTGTTTTTGACAAAGATGATCATGCAAACTATAAGCAATCAATGAAATATCAAAAATAAAAAATAAGGCTGAGTTTCACGCTATCACATCTGTGCCTTGTTTTGAATTTTGGCTACTTTTACACTTTTGCTGTAAGGCAAAACCATTCAGATCAGTCAAAGGTAAATCTGCTGCAGAGCAAGTTGTTTGCGAACTACAAAATTACATACCAAGATATAAGAAAGGAGATAAAAACACGTTTGAGCTGACAAAATCAAATTTAAATCAAGCAATAAAGCATGCAAAAATTGTTAATAATGAAGCTAAAAAAGTAGGTACTGACAATCCATCAACCATGGTTGTTGATTTAGTAGAAACACTAATAAGTTTATCTCCTTTGAATAAAGAAAGTAGCTCTTAGAAAAAATTCAATATATGCTTTAATAATCTTTCTTTACAAAAATGAAATTGACCTGCAATACAGAACAGGTCTTTTTCAAAGTTAGTCACTTAGAGATATCCGCAAACAAGTATTCGTTACAATCAAAAGATAAATTCTCTTTACATATTTATTTGACCATATATGATTTTTTATCAAGCTAGTAAGACTTGTATTCGTTTGATTTATGTATGAGTATTGAATATTTTGATTTTTCAAAATGTTAAGAAGAATTTTATTTGAAAGATTATGTTTTAAGAAAAGAGAGGCTGCATTGCACAGCCGAATAAGGCACCTCTGAAAATTCCTGAACAAGAGCTGAGGTGATCTTGAAGATCAATGACTAAATCTCAGATTTTGATAAGTAAATGAATAAACTGTTTAAACGATGTATGGGATCTCTTAGCTCTTAAGCATAAACAATACCTTCTAATGGAGCCTTATAAGACTGTAACAACTCAATCTCATTACGTGTTGCATCTAAGAGTGATACATCAAGTTTCTCTATGACAATAACTGCATCACTATAGATGATTTCTTTCAGTTCACAGTCTTTTACAAGATCAAAAGATACACCTAGCTTTGACAAAGTATTGCTAATCGCCTCTGTTGCATTTGCAATTTCTTTTCCATCTAAGGTTGAAACCAGTACTACCTTCTTTTTGCCTTTAGAAATAATTTCAATTGCGTTTTCCAAAAGCAATTTAGAGTTTGCAACTTCTTTAGAAAATGAGCTTTCATGCAACACTGCAATATTCTTTATGCTATAAACATTCTTTAAATATTCAGCAGAAGTTAACTTACCTGAGAACAAATACTTCATGCCAAAGTATGCAGCTCCAATGAATACACCGAAAAATAAACCTGCAACTGTAAAGATCACAAGTTTCATAAACTTGTAACTCTCTAAAGTATTCATCTTGACATCAATATCTTCAGGAGGCAGAGGTTGCACCTGATTTAAAATCTGGTTTTTCTTATTCTCTATTTCATTGTTGATCTTGATGACTGAATTATCAGTATCACGCTTTAAGTTGATTAGTCCTGCGTTATAAATTCGCTCTGTTGAGATTGGCTGGATCTTGATGATGTAGTCTTGACCGTAGAACTCGGTAAATTCCTTATCAAACTGCTCTTTTGCCTTCTCTAATTTAGATAAGGTCTCCTGTGAATCACCCTTTAAACTTACAACAAAAGAGTTGCTGTCGATTGAAGAGAAACCGAATAGCTCTCTTACAGGCTTTTGTGTAAGACTCATGGTAATTCCAAGAGATTTTGCAAAGGCCTGTACATACTTTTGCGTATGCAATAGGCGATTAGCAAATCGCACTACTGTAGACTCATTTTCAAAAGTCTCATCCTCACTACCTTCTTTTGACTTTAAGACCTTCTTTACAGTTGCTATATTAGGCAGAGCTGCTTTTGAATTCTTTTCACGAACAGAGTAGTAAAACTCACTTTCCCAATACTTATCAGGATCTAGGTTATAGAGTTTTGAATTCTTGATGTACTCTTCTTGTGTGGCAAGTTCTCGCTTAAAGGTATCAGAATCCTGCTTTAAGAGCTTTTTATGAACCTCAATATTTCTCTTTTTACTCTCATATTCAGAGTAACGAGCTTCATAGTCCTCTTTATAAAGATTGTAGTTTACCTTTTCTTTTTTCTTTACTACTTTGCCATCAGGATCTTTTTCAATCTTTTCAATGGTAAAAAGATTATTAACCTCAGCTAGAGGAGTGGATGAAAACTAAAAACGACAATATTTATAAGAAAAACCTAGAACGGCAAAGACAACTCCTAAGAGGATAAGTGTTTTGAATTTTGACAATATGTAACGGAATAGTCTTAAAAGATCAATTTCAATTTCATCATTCTGTTCGTTCATTGCTTATTCCTAAATCAATTTGAAAGGAGGCTCGCAAGCCCCTGTGGTCTTAATTACATTCTGTAAAAGTATGAGGTTTGAATCTCTACTTTAAACGCTGTTTTAGTACAGCATATTTTTTATGCACTTTATCAAAGGTCAACAAAAAAAAAGACGCTTTTATTTTTCATAAAAAATACTTAAAAAAATTAAACAAAACATCGATAAAACACGACAAAAAGACGAATTCAGATGTTTAAAGTTTGACACTTTGGATTAGGCATGTTTTACTAGGCGTGGACCGATTTTTCGGCGTATAAACTTTAAAAGAGGTTAAATGATAATGAAGCTATTGTCTTTGTGCCTTTTAAGTACCGTATGTTTAGGTACTGTAAATAGCGCGATGGCTGAAAACAGCGATAAAGTAAATATTTGGAACTGGAGCTACAACATTGGAGAACACACTGTAGCTGACTTTGAAAAAGATACTGGTCTTAAAACAAGCTATGTAGAGTACGATTCAAATGAATTACAGGAAGCAAGATTATTAGCAGGTAATACCGGCTTTGATGCAGCTGTAGTCGTAAGCTACTATGTACCAAGAATGGCAAAATCAGGTGCATTACAAAAAATCGACCATTCAAAAATTCCTAACTGGGTCAAGTTAAACCATGCAAGATTAGAAAAGATGGCAACTTTAGATCCAAACAATGACTACGCCTACCCTTATATTGAGATCTCCATCGGTATTGGCTATAACAAGCAAAAGATTGAAGAGATCTTTGGCAAAGATTACAAAATTGATTCCTGGGATTTTCTATTCAAAAAAGAAAATTCTGACAAGCTCAAAAAATGCGGTATTGCTGTAATTGACTCTCCTATTGAGGTTATCTCAGCTGTTCAGCATTACTTAGGTAAAGATCCTTTATCTCAGAAAGCTGAAGATTACGAAGAAGCTAAAAAGATCTTAACAAATCTGGCAGCTAACACCGCTTATTTCCAGTCTAACCGCTATGTAACAGATCTTGCATCAGGCGAGATTTGTGTAGCTATTGGTTACTCAGGTGACATTATTCAAGGCAGACACTTAGCCGCACATGGTAAACACAAATACGATATTGAATATGTAATTCCAAAAGAAGGTTCTATCTTCTGGTATGACAGCTGGACTGTACCTCGTGGCTCAAAGAACTATGACAACGCTATGAAATGGTTTGACTGGCTATTAACTCCTGAGAACGCAAGAAAACTCTCTGACGAGTTAGGTTATGTTCTACCAGTTGATGAGGCTATGGACAACTTATCTGAAGAGCTTAAGTCAAATGATAGTATTATGCTTTCAGATGAGAAATTAAAGACTATGTACTTTATGCAACCTACTCCTGCTAAAACAACTAAGATTACTAACAGAGTATGGAATGCTATGAAGACAGATTCATCAAAAATCAAATCCTCAGATGTAACTGAGGATGATGCTAACGGTTGGGACTAATTGCCTCGATTGTGAGTTTTTCTAACAGGACCTCTGCTAAGTGATTTTGGCAGAGGGAAACGAGTGGAGCTGACCTTAAAGGCCAGCTTCTTTTTTACTAAATCATGTCTTGATGAAACGTCATCCTCCATCAAATCAGCTGCACTCTTGCCGTGAATTTTATTTATTGCCTCAAATCTTTGAGAAAGCCTTTCTCTTTCATGGATAACTAAAAGATCTTTTACCATCCCGTCATCACTTTGAGACAACAGAGCTCTCTTTACAGCTTTAACTAGGGCTTCTTCACTGAGCATACTGGTTCTCCGTAATGTTGATAGATAATAAGATCAGAGTGCTTTACAGTTTTTGCAAAATCGCAGGTTCTGACAATGGAATTTACATGATAGAAACGGCTTAAAATCTCGTTTGCAAAAAATGTTGGCTTAGTTCTTACATCTGCCACAAAGATATAGCGAGAGGTTTCAACTGTCAAAGGACTTACCACCAGATCTTTTACTCCTGCATCTAATTGCTGTTGAATTTCATAATCACGCTCCACCATATCCTGTTTTACCTTTAAAAGTCCGCCTAAGGCATTCTCACCTGTAACTAGAATATAGACAAAGCATAGAGTGTATAAAGATACTGTCAATGTTTTTGGCATTACCTTTATATCTTCTTTCTTTAAAATAAAGTAAACACCTGATATACAAGCAATCAAAGCACAGGTAAATGGAGTTGCGGTTCTTGCTGGAAAATTAGGAGAAAAAATCATAATTGCCAATGATGCAAATCCAAAGATAAAGAGGTAGAACACTCCTATAAAATCATTTTTATATTCAGCAAATTTATCTTTTGAAAAGAATTTATTTTTATAAGCAATAAAGAGTAAATAAACAAGTGACAGAATTAAAGGTAATTCTTCTAACAAGGTTAAGAAGAAAATATCCAATGTCACTGCTAAATGGGAGAAGTAATTAAAGCTACCAGTTGTTTCCATCATCTCAAGACGAGCATTGTTACCAGGAGACAATACTAAAACTAAGAAGCCTATACAAGTACCAACAAAACCTGTGATATGCCAGAAAGATAACTTCTTTACCTTATAAAGATATAGACATAACAGGAAGTTAGCTGCACAGATAGCAAATCCTGTGTTCTCATTACACCAGCCTGCGATGATTCCTAACAGAAACATCATAATTGCAAAAGGTACTGTCTTTTTACAATTATCCGCATTTATTGAAAATCTATAAGGCAAAAGGAATGCCAAAATGAAGGTGGTGGTATACAGATAGTTACATGAGGTAACTAACATAAAGATAACTTCACCATAGGCTCTCAGACATAACCATAAAGCTACAGTTATAAAAAGTACAGGCAGAATTAAAAGCTTAAATGGATTTACTCTTTTGCCTTTAGCTTGAACATAGATTAAGTAGATCAAAACTAAATAACAAAGACCAGCACCTACAGCTGACACATATTTACCGCCCCATAATAACAGCTGAGCTAATACATGTGGAGGAGTTCTACCACCCCAAGTAAAGTAGTGACGATATTGAGATACTACAATGTCGCTAAATGATGACACAAGATCTTGAGTACCCTCAATCATCATGTAACGGTAATCATTAGAAAAATATGGGATTATGTAAGCACAGGCTGTGATAAACACAAACCAAGCTAATAGATAAATAGGACTTTTTAGGTATTTCATTTTCAGTCTAATATTGTGCCAATTTGCAGAATTTAATCTATCTAGCATAAGTAACATCAGTCGTTCTTCTTAAAGAAAGACAGCATGTTTTTACTACGATAGATTTTAGCTAACACACAAATGATGTAAAATTGTGAGTAGTATAACGCAACTTGTTATTTATTATCACCTTGTATTATCAAGATGATTCATCTTGTCATTCTTACTGATAGTATCGTGTGACATTTGATAGATCATGTAATTCAATATATTGCTAAAAAATAGATATTGAAGACAGTTCAGGCAAAATAAACATAAAAGCAAACAACAATGCAGCTAAAAGATCTTATAAAGGGTGGCATCAATGCAACCTTTTCTAATACCGTAAAATCAATTGGTAATTTAAATTCTACAGGTTTGACAGGAGCCATAGCTGCTATTTATGAGCAAGCTACACACGATTGTACATCTTGTCCTATATTAGTAATTTGTGCCGATAGCTTTGATGCTCAAAGCTTAAGAACCAATTTAAAGGCTCTACTTCCTAAAACTGACATTGAATATTTCTCAGATTGGGAAACCTTGCCATATGATACTTTATCCCCTCATCAGGATATTGTCTCTTCAAGAATAAAGCTCTTAGCTACAATGCCTGAGATGTCAGATGGTATTGTCATTACTACTGTACAAGCTCTAATGCCAAGAATTGCTCCTTTGTCTTTTATAAAAAAGCAAAGCTTTTCTATAAAAGTTGGTGATAAACGTGACATCACCATGATGAAAAAAGATCTTACAACTCATGGTTACCTCCTTGTAGAGCAAGTACTCTCTCCAGGTGAATTCGCTGTACGTGGTTCTATTGTCGATATCTATCCTATGGGTTCTAAGACACCATACAGAATAGATTTCTTTGATGATGAAGTTGATAGCTTGAGAATTTTTGACGTCGACTCCCAAAGATCATTAGAAAAAATTAATTCTGTTTCAATGTTACCAGCTCATGAATTTCCTCTAGATGAGTCTGGTATCAGTCTGTTTAGAAGTAATTATAGAGATGCCTTTATAGGAGCAAATCTTACTAATCATCCTATCTATCAGGCAATTTCTAAAGGTGCAATTCCAGCTGGTATTGAATACTATCTACCTCTATTCTTTAGTGAAGTTGAACCTGTATTTAACTACTTAAATGAAAAGTTCAAAATCATAACTGTAGATGATGTAACTAAAGCTTGTGACGATTTCGATGTAGATGTTCATAAAAGAGCTTTAGAGTACGCTGGTAACTCAGATCACCCAACTCTGCCTGCTCAAAGAGTATTTTTAACTCCTAAAGAATTTAATGATAACTTAAAAAAGTTTGAAAGAATTTCTTTATACAAAAATCCTTTTGCAAAAGATTCAGTCTCAAAACGAGGCTTTTACAATACTGATTTTGAAAAGGTACCAGAGATTGCTTTTAACCATCAGGAAAAAGAATCATCAAGAGCTTTTGTTGCCTTTACTGATGACAAAACCAGTCACGGTTACAGAATTTTAATCTGTGCTCTCTCTGAAGGAAGGCGTCAGTCCTTAAGAGAGATCATGCCTCAAGTTTTAGTTGATAAATTTGGCATGAAAGCTGCATCTTCATTTGAGGATTTTTTAAACGAAAAAGCCCCTCTGATGATGACTATTGCTCCTTTTGATGAAGGTATGATCCTTCCATCATCAAAACTGTGTGTCTTAACAGAAAGTGAGCTTTTAGGCTTTAAAGTTGTAAAACAAAGAAGAGCTTCATATAAATCGAAGCTCTCTCAGGATACCATCATCCGCAACCTCTCATCCTTAAAAGAAGGTCAAGTCGTAGTTCACATCGATCATGGTATCGGTCGTTATCGTGGTCTTAAGATCTTGGATATTGGTGGCATCAAAGGTGAATTCTTAACCATCGAATACCTAAATGGTGATATGCTCAATATCCCTATTACCTCTTTATCAAAAGTCGCAAGATACTCTGGATCTGAGAATCCTCCTTTATCACGATTGGGTAATGACACTTGGTCTAAAAAGAAAACTAAAGCAGTACAAAAGGTAACTGATGTTGCAGCTCAGCTTTTAGATCTTTATGCTCGCCGTGAAGCTGTCGCAGGTACTGCATTTAAAGTTGATGAAAAAGCTTTGGATGAATTTGCTTCAGGATTTGGCTATCAGGAAACTCCTGATCAGATGGCTGCCATTAACAACACTATTAACGATCTGTCAAAAGAACAGCCAATGGACAGATTAGTTTGCGGTGATGTAGGTTTTGGTAAAACCGAGGTTGCCCTACGTGCTGCTTTTGTGGTGGCATCAGCAGGCTCTCAGGTTGCAGTCCTAGTACCTACTACAATTCTAGCAGAGCAACACTATCAAAACTTTAAAGACAGATTTGCAGGTACTGCAATCAATGTTGAACTTCTATCTCGTTTTAAAACAGTAAAACAACAAAACGAGGTGATAAAAGAGATAGAAAAAGGTAGTGTTGATATCATCATCGGTACACATAAACTCCTATCAAAAGACATTAAATTTAAAAAGCTAGGCCTTATCATTGTTGATGAGGAGCACCGCTTTGGTGTAAAACAAAAAGAGCGCTTAAAGGAAATTAGAGCTCAGGTTGATTTGCTGACTCTTACAGCAACTCCTATTCCTCGTACTTTGAACATGGCTATGGAAGGAATGAGAGAGCTCTCTATCATTGCAACTCCACCAGAGCACAGACTTGCTGTTAAAACCTTTGTAACAGAAAAATCTGATGCCTTAACCCGTGAAGCTATCATGCGTGAATTGCGCCGTGGAGGACAGGTCTACTACCTGCATAATGATGTTGCAACCATCAACCAAAGAGCAGAACAATTAGCTAAATTAGTACCAGAGGCAAAAATCGGTATTGGTCATGGTCAGTTAAATGAACGTGATCTGCAAAAGGTGATGAGAGACTTCTATCACCAAAGATTTAACCTTTTAGTTTGCTCTACTATAGTTGAAAATGGTCTTGATGTGCCAACAGCTAATACCATCATCATCGATAGAGCTGATCTTTTAGGTTTAGCCCAGTTACACCAAATCAGAGGTCGTGTAGGACGTTCTCATCACCAAGCTTATGCATACCTCTTTACCCCTCCTAAACAGCTGTTATCAAAAGATGCTAAATTAAGACTTGATGCTATTTCTTCATTAGAAGAGTTAGGTGCTGGCTTCGTTCTTGCAACTCATGATATGGAAATTAGAGGTGCAGGTGAACTTTTAGGTGAAGAACAGTCAGGTCAGATTGAATCTATAGGTTTCTCACTCTACTCTGAGATGTTAGAAGCAGCTGTTAAAGCTCTAAAAGAAGGACATGAACCATCCCTTGCTGAAATTACCCTAAATGAGTGTGAAATCGATCTCCACTTACCATGTCTGCTACCAACTGACTATATTGCAGATGTAAATACCAGATTGTCTTTATACAAACGTATTTCATCATGTAAGACACCAGATCAGTTTGAAGATCTTAAAGTAGAACTTATTGATAGATTTGGTTTCTTGCCAGATGCTACTAAAAACCTCTTTGAGATATCATCTTTAAAGGTTTTAGCAACCGAGCTTGGAATAAAGAGAATTAACGGCGATGCTAAAGGAGGCATCATTGAGTTAAATCAGAATCATAAGATCTCTAATGAGTATCTGATAAGACTCATGACTACCTGTAAACATAATGAATACAGAATCACTGGTCCTAGCTCATTAAGGTACAACGTACCTGAAAGTGAGTCTAGATCAAGACTTGAGATCTTAAAACAGTTGCTACAGGCATTTGCCGCTAATAGTTCACTTGCTAAATAAAGTATGCTCTAGAACTGAAAACACGTTGCGTGAGAGAACTATGAAACTTTTACAAATTGCAGTAAAGTGCATTTTTATTCAAAGCTAATAATATGATTGAGAAACTTGTAAGGGAAATAAAAGCGGAGAGACATTTTTGCTTAAACAAAACGCCTTCTATATTTCAAGAAAGCGTTCTCTCACGAATATCCCCTAGTTCAGAGTTTAGAGGATATTCAATTTAGTTTAAGTACTTTAATTAGATGTACTTGAACTTAATCTCAGCAATCTTCTTTGACCACTGCTCAGGTCCAATCTTATGGATTGAGTTACCTTCACTGTCTACAGCTACAGTTACTGGCATATCAACAACCTTGTACTCACGGATAGCTTCCATGCCAAGATCTTCGAATGCTAGTACTTTAGCAGACTTAATTGCCTTAGATACCAAGTAAGCAGCACCACCGGTTGCCATTAAGTAAGCAGCCTTGTGCTTCTTAATTGAAGCGATAGCCTCAGGACCACGCTCTGACTTACCAATCATTCCGTATAGACCTGTCTGTGAAAGCATGGTTTCAACGAACTTATCCATACGAGTTGAAGTGGTAGGACCTGCAGGGCCAACAACTTCATTACCTACAGCAGGTACTGGTCCTACGTAGTAGATGAACTTCTTGTGGAAATCAACACCTTCAGGTAGAGGCTTACCCTGAGCGATTAAGTCACATACTCTCTTATGAGCAGCATCACGACCTGTTAAGATAGTACCTGATAATAATAAGGTCTCGCCCATCTTCCATGAAGCAATCTCTTCTTTAGTGATAGTATCAAGATTTACTCTCTTAACATTTGCACTTGCACCACCGATTTCGATATCTGGGTAGTCATCTAATGATGGAGGTGTGAAGGTTGCTGGACCTGTACCATCTAACTCAAAATCAATGTGACGAGTTGCAGCACAGTTAGGAATAATTGTAGTAGCCTTTGATACTGCGTGGCATGGGTAGGTCTTAACCTTAACATCAAGAACAGTGGTAATACCACCTAAGCCCTGGGCACCGATACCTAACTTGTTGATCTTGTCATAAAGCTCAAGTCTTAACTCTTCTTCAGCGTTCTTAGGTCCGCGAGCAATTAACTCCTGGATATCGATAGGATCATTTAAAGCTTCTTTAGCTAAAATTGCAGACTTCTCAGGAGTACCGCCAACGCCGATACCAATAATTCCTGGAGGACACCAACCAGCGCCCATTAGAGGGATCTGGCTTAATACGTAATCAACTACGCTGTCTGATGGGTTTAACATTCTCATGTGGGTCTTGTTCTCAGATCCACCACCCTTTGATGCAATAGCTACTTCTACCTTGTTACCATGAACCATCTCAATGTGAACTACAGTAGGAGTATTGTCTTTTGTGTTAATTCTCTTTCCTAATGGATCCATTAGGATTGACTTACGTAGAGGGTTTGTTGGGAAAGCATATGCTCTTCTAGTACCCTCATCCACCATTTCCTGAATAGTCATGTCGCCTTCAAAGCGAACATCCATACCGATCTTAACGAAACAGGTAACAGCACCTGTATCTTGGCACAATGGACGGTGTCCGATTGCACACATTTTTGAATTTACTAAGATCTGTGCGATTGCGTTCTTTGCTGATGGATTCTGCTCAATTTCATAGGCATGTTTCATAGCCTTTAAGAAATCTTTTGGATGATAATAAGAAATGAACTGAATCGCATCACAGACAGACTCAATGAAGTCAGCTGTCTTAATCAATGTTGTCATAGATGGTACTTTCCTTGTTCAGTGAACCGTTGTAATCAATTGTTTATTTGACTACAGCTGTCTGCAACTGCCGATTTTTATTTCTGCTATGTTTTAGCAGAGGCGGTTCGTTACCGGTAAAATTAAGTTGTAATTTGTATACAACAGCAGGAATTATAGCATAATTAGTCTGTATAAAAGTGACATCGCAAACGATTTAACAAAGCCTTGCAAACTAAATTTCAACATCAAGTAGTCACATCTCGACCTCAAAATGACGCTCGAAATGTCATAAATAACTGGGGAGACAAAAAAGTTACCTGTAAATTTGAGTAACTTTACGATTTTGTTCAAAAAAATTACCCATAAACTTAAGTAATTGTCTTGTATACCGTTATAATAACGAGAATGTTTCGGTTTTGAGAAGCGATTATGTTTATTACAATAGCTGTTATATTTGTTCTTCTAGCAAGTTTTCTTTTAATCATTGTGAATATGTACAGTGATTATGTTGCCCGCCGTGAGCAGGATGCTAGACTTATCTCTACTAGAGCAAGAAACATCATCACCGAATGTGAAGAACTGCTTTTAAACCAAGCTCAAGTTGCATTTTCCAAAACACTAGTTTTAGTTCTTCACTACAGAATTATCAGAGCTTTAAGAAAAAGAGCAATTGATCCTAAAACCCGTGATGAGGTAAAAGACAGAATTGCTAACGAAGAAAAGATCATTGCCGAGCTAAAAACCAATTACAAAGAATTAAGTACTTTTAAGGCCCCTGAAAATGATGCTATGGCTATTGCTCAACTTCGTGTTATCAGAAGATTACGTAGCATCTTAAAGTCAGAGATGACCTCAGGTATTCCTTTAAATCCATCTCAATTAAATAAAGAAGATCGTCGTCTGTACATTCTGGTGCTAAAAGTTAACATTTCAAACTTAATTCAGAAAGTTTTCGAAATGAAAAGACTACGTCAAATAGGTTCTTGCAGACAGCTTATTGATAAAGGTTTAAGTGTTATCAAAGCTTCTGGTGTAAAAGACGGTTGGCTTACTGAAAAAGAAGATCTTCTAACAAACCTTTTAAATGGCATCAATGCTGAAACTAAGATAAAAGATCCTGCTAAGAAAGAAAAGGCTGACGCTGATGGTCAGAGTTTAGCCGATAAGAGCGATCTTGATGAAATCTTTGGTGATAAGAAGAAGTGGTAATAACTACTTCAATCCATCTTCAAGAATACGGTGAAAACTAATTCACCGTTTTTAGTCTTATTAAACTTTTTCTAAAGCAACAATCTCACAAACAGGAGTATCACTCTTATCTCTACTCTTAGAGTTGTTCTCTAAGACTAAAGCTAACGGTACTACAATCTTATCTGTAAGACGTCTTGCGTACTTGTTCTTTATGATTTGTGCTTTAGCTTCATTTAGTTTTGTTGCAATGTCTTTACTGTTATCTGTTACCTTTAATTCAAAGACATACAGGTAGTCACCAGCTTCAGCTGTAATATCTGCTCTGCCACAAGCGCCCATTACCTCTGTTGCGGCTGTTACATTAAAAGTAAGCATCGCAAGCTTTAGTACATCTCTAAAACATGCTTCGTTAAAGTTCTTTACTGTTTCATATGAAAGTTCATTGATAAAGCAATTAAAGATGTCCTTTAGCTTGTCTAATTTATTTTCACAAAGAACATCGTAAAGTGAAGTAGTAAACTTTTCCTGAACATCATTGTTGTTAGTTAAAAGCCTTAACATGATTTCAGAATATGCCCGTTTTACTTCAAGGTTAGGTATTCCTATCTGAAGTATTTTTCTGTTTACACCTTTGATACAGAAATATCCTGCCTGATACAGAATGGCAAAGAGGTCAATTTTTGCAATATTATCTATTGTTGGATACAGTTTACTGCTTACTTTGTCCACTGTTGAATCAATTTGCAGCAATGACTGTAATTCATCAGCATTGTATTTTTCTAAACCTTGCTTTAGATAATTAACTAAGAACGTTGGTGTTGAACCACCTGATACTACCCAGTATGGAATAAAACCTCTATGTGGTGATTTTAAGAAATTTAATATTGACCAAGGATTGTAGACATGGTGCATACAATCTTCATCAAAACTGTAGCCATCATAGTTTCGCTTTAGTTCTTCAACAACTTTTTCATGTGTATAACGTTCTGTTGGGAACTTCTTATTTAAAGTCACTACAGCATTATCAATATACTCACTAAAGTACTTTTCTAACTCTTCACTGGTGTAGCCTAATAATGCACCATAATCGCTATCTAAGGTTAAATCTGTTAGATTGTTAAATGCTGAGAATATAGAAGTATGAGCGTAATAAGTTACACCTGTAATAAAGATGAAACGGAATTTTACTTGAAATGATTTAACTGTCATATAGAAGTTAGATAAGATCTTGCGTCTATCTTCAAATTCATTGCTATCATTTAAGACAGCTGTTAATGGTGCATCATATTCATCTACTAGCAATACCACTTCACTTTCTGTATCTAGTGTCTTTTTTAGCAAGTTAGCCGGACTATCTATATTTTCTTTTGTAGGCTCAATACCTGATTCTTCAAGTGAAAGCTTAAAGGCATCCATAAATTCTTTATTAAAAGAACTGTTTGAAGGAACCTCTCTGAATGTAGAAAAATCTAAATGGATAACCTTATATGTTTTGTCTTTCCATAAAGGTTCAATCTCTAAACCTTTAAACCTCTCTGTTCCATGAGCAAAGAGTTCATGGAATGTATTGATAAGAGTTGACTTACCAAAGCGTCGTGGACGTGAAATGAAATATGGGCCTTTTTCATCTTTTGCAATTTGGCAAATTAAAGCTGTCTTATCTACATATACTCTATTATTGTCAATAAGATCTCTAAAATTGCATGAATTTGGCAGTAGCTTTGTAAATTTCATGTCATCGTCCTAAAAACTTTCTGATCTTTAATCTAAAGTATAGCATCTATTGAAACATTAACCTTATGTTAAATAGGGAAATAGTATGTTATCAAATTCGTTAGTAAAAATTAAAGCAGGGATTTAACCGTCGAGAATTTTCATACTTTGGCGTTAAAAGCACAAAGTATGAAATTCTGAGCTTGACTTATCAATCAGAACAACTCGCTACATCATGCGTTCATTGTTTACATAAACTTCTGAATCTACAATCTTAATCTCTGAGCTGTACTCCTTATCCTTTTTTACAAAGAACATGGTCTGACCAGGATCTTCTTTTGTTGTAACGTTGATACTTCCGTTAACCACAGGAACTGATTCATCTTCTGAGACTTTAAAATCAAGTTTGCCATAAGCTTTAATAGGAAGTTTCTTTTTATCATACAATCCGATTAAAGAGCCAATCTTATCATCAATTACGCCTTCAAATTTATCAATGTCGATGCCTTTTATATTTGGAATTGAGTTTGGAAGTCCGGTTACAGCTCCTGTATACAGGCTACTTAGAGCATCAGCTGTAATACCTCTTACAGTAATAACTGCATCATAATCCTTTATATAATCAAGATTATCGCCTTTGGCTTTAAACTTAAGATCAAAGGTACCATCATCTTTTTGATTTTTAGCTTCTAATGATGCTTTTAAGCTATCAGATTTAAAACCAATAGTCTTCACACCTTTAGTTGATAGTTCCATTTCATCAAATTTCTTTAGAGCGCCGATTCCTGTAAACTTGGTCTTGTACTTTAGAGAATCGACTTTTCCAATAAAGTCTAGATTGATACTGTTAAATTCAGATGACAAATCAACGTTCTCATCTTTATCAAACTCTGCTTTAACCGATGCGGAAATAGGATTTATTGATCTGTCAAGATATCTTCCATCAAGCTTTAGCTTTAAAGTTGCACTTTGACTTAAAGCACTTATTTTTAACTTTGCAGAGCTCTTTAAAGTATTTCCATCAAGAGATAAAAGCTTTTGTCTTGATAAATAGTTGTTGATATCTTTTGTATCAAAAGATATCTCTGCATTTAAAAATCCATGCTCAATTTTTACAGGAATTGAAAAGTTAATATATGGGGGATATGAAAGTGTAAGTGTGCCTTTTTGTGAGAAAAAGCCTTTATCTTCAACATTAAAATGAGCAACAGAGGCAATCTCCTGAGAGGTATTCTCGCCTTGGCTTGAGATGTCATTAATCTTTTCAATCTCATTATCTACAGCCGATTTTGTAAAATAAACACCGCTAGCATATACAACTGCTGCTACAGCTACAGCACATGAACTTACAATAGCAATTGTTTTCTTTTTCATGACAAAATTCCTTCAAAAGTATTTTGTATCAAGTTAACACAAATGTAACTTAAAAAAGTAAAGTAAGATCAAAAAGTTCATTTCATTCACTCTTAAACTTGTAAAATTTATTTTGCATTTACCATAATTTTGAGATTACCTCTTAAATTTTGATTTCAATGAGCACCAACAAAAACGCCAGGAACAAGTCCTGGCACCAAAAATCTTCAATCAAAAAGGATCTAAAACTTAGTTTTGACCTTTAATAGACTTTCTTCCTAAGAAAACGCAATCGTCACCTAATTCTTCTTCGATTCTGATTAACTGATTGTATTTGGCAATACGATCAGAACGACTCATAGAACCAGTCTTAATTTGACCGCATGAGGTACCAACTGCAAGATCAGCAATTGTAGTATCTTCAGTTTCACCTGATCTGTGTGATACCACAGCTGTGTAGCCAGCATCATGGGCCATCTTAATTGCATTTAATGTTTCAGTTAAAGAACCAATCTGATTGAATTTAATTAAGATTGAGTTTGCAATACCCTTTTTAATACCTTCAGCTAAGATCTTGGTGTTAGTTACAAACAAATCATCACCAACTAACTGAACATGTGAACCTAACTTTTCAGTCTGGTATTTAAAGCCATCCCAATCAGACTCATTCTGACCATCTTCAATTGATACAATTGGGTACTCATTTACTAGATTAGCAAGATAATCAGTAAACTCATGAGAGGTAAATGACTTGCCCTCACCTTTTAACTCATATAGACCTTTTTCGCTGTTATAGAACTCTGATGAAGCGCAGTCCATAGCTAGAGTTACATCTTTACCAAACTCATATCCTGCTTTTTCAACAGCCTCTTTGATGCAGGCAAAAGCTTCAGCATTTGACTTTAAGTTAGGAGCAAAACCGCCCTCATCGCCAACACCTGTTGATAAACCTTTCTTCTTTAATACTGATGCCAGAGCATGGAATACTTCAGCACCAATGCGTAAAGCTTCACGGATATTCTTGCCACCTACAGGCTGGATCATAAACTCCTGAATATCCACATTATTATCTGCATGCTTGCCTCCATTTAGAATGTTCATCATTGGAAGTGGCATTACATACTTACCCTTATGGCCGTATAGTTCACCGATATATTTATATAGAGGAACCTTGCGTGAAGCTGCCTCTGCCTTAGCTACTGCTAAAGATACTGCTAAGATAGCATTTGCACCTAACTTATCTTTATTCTCAGTACCATCTAGCTCTATCATGATCTTATCAATACCGGACTGATCGCAAGAGCATTTGCCTACAATAGCCTTTGCTATTGGACCATTTACATTAGCAACAGCTTTTAATACACCTTTACCACCAAAGCGTGATTTATCGCCGTCTCTTAACTCTAAAGCTTCTCTAGAACCTGTAGATGCACCAGATGGAGCTGCAGCGCGGCCAAAAGAACCATCTTCTAAATATACCTCTGCTTCTACAGTTGGATTACCACGTGAATCGATAATTTCACGACCGATAACTTTAACGATTTTTGACATGATTTCCTCTTAGCTAAAAAATCTTAATTACGAACACAAAACAATTGTACAGATATAGTTAGTTACATGCAACTATAATTAGCTTTAGGTAATATTTTTTATTAAACGATACAAAATGTCAGCTAAGACAAATACTCAACTGATTTACTGTCTTTTCTTATGATGTTTTTTTTAGATGAGGATTCAATTGTTCTAGTATTTTTTTAAGAGCGTAAAATAGAGTGGATAATAGTTTTGCAACAAGAAGTAAGGTCATCTTATAACTGCTTTTTTAGCAATATTTTGCAAGATAAACCTTACTTACTACACTTAACTTTTGAACTAAATGGTTAGTTAGTTTATTTGTTAGTTAGATAATTAGTTAAAATGGTATTCTTTTGCTTGAGAGGTTTCCCAGACCTTCTTTAAATCGTCAGGGATTGACAGGTTAAAACCTAACTCTCTGTATGGACCTATATTATGAAAATCTGAACCTAATGAGGCTAAGAAATCATACTTCTTGCAAAGTTCACACAAATACTCATGATCTGCAGGCTTCTGCTGAGATGAAGAGACCTCAATTCCTAAACCACCGCAATCTTTAAAATATTCCATTAACGATCTTAATTTGGTGTTGGTAAGTGAATAGCGTTTTGGATGGGCTAACACAGGAATACCACCTGACTTTAAGATAGCATCTACAGCTACACTAATATCAGGCCAATTAGTCTTTACATAACAGCATTTACCTTTTTTAAGATAATATTCAAAGGCATCTTCATTGGTCTGAGCTCTGCCCATCTCAACGATGTAGCGAGCATAGTTGCCACGTGTAATTGAGGCACCTTCTCCCGCTCTTTTTACGCATTCGTTATATGAATCAGTAAATCCCTGCTTATCTAATTTGTCACCAATTTCCTGAGCTCTTTGAATACGTAAGACTCTTTGACCTTTTAGATATTCTTGAAGTGCTGGTGCATCTTTATCGATAAATAAGGCTGCCACATGGATCTGCTCGTTATTCCATGTTGTTGACAGCTCAGCTCCAGGAATTAACTCAAGCTTACCTTCTGCTTCCTTTTTAGCCCTATCAATTCCTAAAACACAGTCATGATCAGTTAAAGCTAAATGAGTAAGACCTCTTGAGATTGCTCTTTGTACTAAAGCTTCTGGAGTAAAAGCACCATCTGAAGCTGTTGAATGTGAATGTAAATCAATCTTTGAAAAAATGGCAGGCATTTTATTCTCCGTTTATCAATTCTAATTCTTCCCAACGAGCATAGAGCTTGTCTAACTCTTCTTGTGCCTTGTTTCTCTTGTTGGTAACTTCAATAGATTTTTCAGGACCATCAGCAAATAAGGCTGGATCTGACAGTTGCTCATCTAATAGGGCAATATCGGCTTCTAACTTTTCAACTTTATCTGGAAGTTCTTTTAGCTCATGCTTTTGGGTAAAAGTAAGACCTTTTTTCTTTTTAGAATTATCAGTTTTTTCTGTTCCAGTTCTTGATGGCTGTTCAGAATTTTTAATATCTTTTTGAGAATTGTCCTTTGTTTGACACTCTACATTTTTAGAAATTCTCTCATAATAAGCTAACACATCAGACCAACCACCAATTACAGACTCAATGTGACCTTTACCGTCAAAGACCCAAGTCTCAGTTGCAACCTTATCGATAAAAGCTCTATCGTGGCTGATAATGATAACAGTACCGTTATATGTTGATACAAGATCTTCTAATAAATCTAAGGTTTCTAAATCAAGATCATTAGTAGGCTCATCCATGATGAGAACATTTGAGCTTTTAGCAAAAAGGCGTGCTAAAAGCAGTCGGTTCTTCTCACCTCCAGATAAAACTTTTACTGGAGAACGTGCTCTTCGACCAGAGAACAGGAAGTTAGCTAGATAAGAGATCACATGCTTATTCTTACCGTTGATACATACTTCGGTGTGACCATCAGCGACGTTATCTGCTACAGACTTTTCAAGATCAAGACCTTCATGGTACTGATCAAAATACTGTATTTCTACATTAACACCTGTTCTTACTTTGCCTGAAGTTGGTTTTATCTGACCTAAAAGAGTTTTAATTAAAGTAGTTTTACCAGCAGCATTTGGACCTGTAATACCAATTCTGTCACCACGCATTACGGTTGCACTAAAGTCTTTGATAACAGACTTCTCTCCAAATGAGATATTAAGATCTTTAATTTCAAAAACTAAGTTACCGCTTCTTTGCGCAGAATTTGCCTCCATAATGACGTTGCCCATTCTGTCACGTCTATTTGCTCTTATTTTTCTGCGCTCTTCAAGATCTTTTACTCTGCCTTCATTACGAGCAAGACGAGCCTTAACGCCACGTCTGATCCAAGCCTCCTCTTGAGCTAAGATCTTGTCAAATTCAGCATTAGCTAATTCTTCTTTGCGTAATCGCTCATCACGAAGTTCAATATAGCGATTAAATGAGCCAGGATAGGAATAAAGCTTGCCTCTATCTAACTCGACTATCCTTGTAGCGCAGTTATTGGCAAAGAACCTGTCATGGGTTACAAAAACTAGAGTCCCGTTAAAGTTTTTCAGCTCTTGTTCAAACCAGGCAATAGATTCAATATCTAGGTGGTTGGTAGGCTCATCTAAAAGTAGCAATTGTGGCTCAGAAGCTAAAGCTGCAGCCAGCGCCACCTTACGACGGTTACCACCTGAAAGGGATTTTAATTCAAGCTCTGGAGCTAAACCTATTCTGTTTAGGATCTTACGCACAACCGCGTCTTTAACCCAACCATCATGTGATTCAATAAAAGCAGAAAGCTCCAGTTGCTCATGAGGATCTTCTGATAAAGAGAACTTTGATAAAGCTTCACCTACAACAGGTACACCGCTAGCTGCAAGTGAATAAGCAGTACCGTGTTCGTATGAAGGAGGATCCTGACATAAAGTTGCTATCTTAAGACCTGACTGAATAATAATTCTTCCAGAATCTAACTCTCTTTTACCCTGAATCAAACTTAACAGAGTTGACTTACCAGTACCGTTACGACCTACAAGACATATTCTTTCATTCTCTTCAATTGAAAGATTAGCGCCTTCTAAAAGTTTGTCAGCTCCGTTGTTTAAATAAGCATCAATAATGGATACAAGACTCATTACAGATCCTTAATTCCATCAGGTCCAAACACACGTGGCTTGTGAGAAGGTGCTCTAGGTTTACCTTTTGAAAAGCCATCTTTTCCTTTAGAATATGATGACTTACCTCTGGAGTAGCCATTATCATAAGTTCGTCTTTCATTAAATGATGAATTGTCTTCATCACGTCTGAATGGCTTATGGGAAAACTCTCCTGAACGCTTGGTAAATTTATCCTGTTTTTCGTGTCTGTAAGTAGAGTGACTCTCTTTGGCCTCGCCCCAAACCTTATTTACACCAGTATTTGTACTATATGTAGCGGTGTCTGAGCTATTAGATGTTCTTGAAGAGTAAGCTCTTGAATTTCTATAAGAGCTTCTGTCACCATTTCTTGAGTTTCTATCCTGAGAATAGTGATTTGAATCAGAATACTCATGATAAGAATTTTCTTTTACATCTAAAGCTTTCTGCCACTTAGGAGCTGCTTTTAATGTTGTCATAGGCTCAGGTGTTTTTACCATATTAGACTTGGTGAATTTCAAACGGTAACAGGTATGAATTTTTTTATCTCGAGAAAAGTCACGAGGCAGAGTCGACTCAGAGATATTCTCAATTTCAAAACCATAATCTTTAATAGACTCATCGATTACAAAACCTCTGAAGTTGGTGCAGAATATAACCTCACCACCATCTTTTAGATGTCTTGTAAGATTTGAAAGTAACGCTACCTGATCACGTTTTACATCAAAGCTTGTTTCCATACGCTTTGAGTTTGAGAAGGTAGGAGGATCTATATAGATAAGATCAAACAAAAGACCTTGATCTTGAGATAACCAAGCAAGACAGTCTGCCTGAATGAAATGAGCCTTATCTGTTGCTAAATGGTTTAGCTTAAAGTTCTCCATACCCCATTCAAGGTAAGTTCTGCTCATATCAACAGATACAGTTGATTTTGCTCCGCCTAAGGCTGCTGCAACTGAGGCTGAACAGGTATAAGAGAACAGATTTAAAAAGTCTTTGTCTTTTGCTTCTTTTCTAATTAAATCTCTGATGAGTCTTCCATCTAAGAAAAGACCTGTATCAAGGTAATCATAGAGATTTACTCTAAACAGAGCATTGTTCTCATTGACAGTCATGAACTCATTTTTAAGTTCTTTAGCTTTTTCGTACTGATTGTCGCCCTTTTGAACTTCACGGCTCTTTAAGATAACCTTATCACCAGTAACACCTGCAATCTCCACTGTCGCACTTAGCATGTCTAATTCATGACGCTTTGCTACACGAGGATTTACCTTAGCTGGAGCTTTGTATGCCTGGATTACATAGTAACCATCGTAGTAATCAATTGCAGCAGAATACTCAGGGACATCAGCATCATACACACGGTAAGCATTGGTATTTACATTCTTTGCCCACTTACGCATGTAAGTTAAGTTTTTCTTTAAGCGGTTAGCAAAGTCTGTTGCAATCTTAATGTTCTGCTCTTCTTTTACGCTTAGATCTTCAGTCTCGTTAATATCAAAGACTCTTAACTGACATAAAAGCTCACCGTTGTAAAGTTTGTAAACCTTATTTGAATGCAATCTCATGCAGGAGAGTAATTCTGGAGATGAAGAGATCACTGCAGCTCTTGCGCCTTTAAAGTTCTTCTTAAAGCCAGCACCGATCTCAGTATAAAGAGCGATTAACTCATTAAAGTTACCCATTCTCTTACCGTATGGAGGGTTTGTTACAATGGTAACTTTAAGATCTGAAGTAAATGGATTATAAAGATTCTGTACAGGACAGTGATATACCTTAACTAAATCCGAAAAACCAGCCTTTGCAGCATTTTCATTAGCAATATCTACAATTCTTTCATCAAGATCGAAACCTACAATCTCAACCTTTCTTTCAAGACACTTTGCTATACCGTTTTTAGATCTGTTTTCAGCTTCTTCTAAAAGTTTATTCCAGACATCTTTATCAAACTGTTTTAAGTTAAAGAAGCCATAATGTTCTCTTCTGATACCTGGCGCAGTATCTGTAGCCACACAAGCTGCTTCAAATAATAAGGTACCTGAACCACACATAGGATCGATAAAGTTATCACCTGTATAGCCAGCTCTTTTAATCATGGCAGCAGCTAAATTCTCTTTTAGAGGAGCAGCTCCTGTACCACGGTGATATTCACGCTTTAGAAGAGCGCGACCTGAGAGATCGATTAAAATGTTTGCACTGCCCTTTTTATCTAAATGGCAGTTAATTAAAACATCAGGATTTTCTCTATCAACATCAGGTCTTCCACCTAGAGTTGTCTGTAATCTGTCGCAGATAGCGTCCTTTACTTTTAAAGCACCATACTGAGTGTTTCTGATTTCATCATTGGTACCTGTGAAGGAAACTGCGATGGTATTACTCTTATCAAAATACTTTTCCCAAGCTACACCATTAGCGCCGATATAAAGTTCAGTGTCAGTTTCACAGTAGAACTCTGACATCTCAAGTAAAATTCTTGAAGCAAAGCGAGACCAAAGACATGCTTTCATACCCAAAGCAAAGTCGCCTTTAAAAGATACACCAGCTACAGTTTCTTTAGCGCTTTGTGCTCCAAGTTGATTTAATTCGTTTAATAAAAGAGTTTCTAAACCTTTAGGACAGGTTGCAAAGAATGATAATGCCATGAATTATAAGCTCCAAGTTTATGGCGATATTATACTTTAAACACCTGTACTTTAAACGCATTAAATCCTCAGATATTCAATAAATTTCTCTAAAAGAATTGAGGAAAAATAAAGTGAAAACTTACTAAAACAAGCAAGAACCCTATGTTGTACTTAGTAAATTTTTTCATGTAGTAAAGAGGAGTTGCGCCTTCAGTCTTAATATAGAACTTAAAGGTAATTAGACTTGCCATTGATGCAATGATAGTACCTAAGCCACCTACATTCACACCGATTAAAAGCATATTTGGATCTTTTGCAAAATTAGATAGCATTACAGTTGCAGGCACATTTGAAACTATTTGAGAGAGCGATACTGAAATAAAGTATTCATATTTATCAACAAAGTTCTCAGCAAAGCTTTTAACAGTTTCAATTTGACACACATTGTTCACAAAGATAAACAAGAAAACAAAGAGTATCAACAACTTGTAATCTGCCTGTTTGAACAGACTCATGTCCATTATAAGAATTGAACTAAGGACGAGAGTAGACATCAGATAAACATCCAATACTCTTAGTACACTTAAAAGACAGAGCACAAAGAGAACAGTAGTTAAAGAACATCTTTTTGAGTTAATTGAGAGTACAATCTTGCTTTCGTACTTTAAAGGCTTGGTATCAATAAAATGTGTGGTTAAGAACAGCAATACAAATGACACTAGAATGATAGGAAAAGTAACCTTTAAAAAAGACAGTAAATCATAGTTGAAGACTGTATAAATAAAGAGGTTTTGAGGATTTCCAATAGGTGTTAGTGTTGAGCCTACATTAGCTGCAATAGTCTGTAATGACAGAACCTTAATTAAGAGATCTTGCCTGTTTACTTTTACAAAGGCTGCAATAGCGATAGGTATAAAGATTATCAATGAAACATCATTGGTAATTAGCATGGAGATAAAAAAGTTTATAAAGATAAACAGTCTTGAGAGTGATCTTGCATTTCCTGATAGAGAACACAGCTTCATATAGACTAAAGACAAAACACCAAGCTTTTTAAAAGAAGCTACAACTAACATCAGGCATAAAAGTAATAACAGGATTTTTAAATTTAAAGCCTCAATAGTACTTGTAATTGAGAACCTGATAAAAAATGAAGTTACAAAGGCTAGTATAGCTGCTGTATAAAGATCAGGATTTCTTCTTAAATATTGTAAGAGATTATAAATGGTACGATTCATACTAGTTCTTTTGTCGGATCTCTACAGAAATGTAGCTCCCTTGTTACTTAGAAAACTTTAGGTGTATGCAGATAAATTCAAACTTGCAGTATATCAAAAGATAAGCACAGATGATTGAAAATGTAAGTAAATGAGCGCGGTGGATTTAAAAATTTTAAAGTATTGAGTAAGAGCGTTACCTCTGGGGATGACTCCCCAGAGACAACTACAGGAATTGCACCTGTTTCTCTCCTGATATCAGCTCATTGGCCGTTTTAAAACTCATAACTACTTAACGACACAATGAGCAATATCTTTAGTAAGAAAGACAATATATTAAACAATAATTTCTTTGCACTTTTGGCAAAAATTGACATGAAAATAAGACTAATACTCGCCTTCTTTAAGACCAGTAGCTTTAAAAATATCTTTAGGTGATATTCCAATCTCTTTTAAGTTTTTTGCAATAGAAAGTCTTTCTTCAGTTTTTCCTTCAACCTTTCCTTCGGCTTTTCCGTCATTGCGACCATCGGTATAACTTTTTTCCAATACGGTGCTATTGTCCCACATTTTTTTTAAACTACCTTGGTAAGCAAATTTTTCTTTTTCAGAGAATTTTGCTATTTCTGCAATTCTAAATAATCTTGTAAACACTTGTTCTTTTAAAGCAACAGGCTTATCGTTTAAAGCAGAAAGATTTTTTATTGCATACATCCATTTATCTTGGATAGTTTCAAGTTCATCTTCTGTTTTGGTAAATTTAGGTAATTCAAAATAATAGTAAGCCAATTTGTCATAAAATTGGCAATTTGTGACCTTGTCGTATAAAACGACTTCATGTCGATAAGGCTCACTGTCTTTTTCCAAGACAAAATTTAAAATTCCAATTGTATAAACAGCTTTTAATTGATAATCCAAAACACCTTTTGGAGCCTGATTTCTTGTTGCAAAAGAACTATAAAATATGCTTCTGTCCTTAAAATAGTTCTGAGCTGCATTTTGCATTTCAACGATGATATAAGCATCATCAGATGTTTTACAATAAACATCAAAGATAGCTTCCCTGTCAGTAACCAAATCACCTAATTGTTCCAAAGATAAATAAGACAAGTCTACAATCTTATCTTTTAAGTTCAAAAATGAATTTAAAAAGCTTATTAAAATATCTTTGTTAAGCTCCGATCCAAATAGTCTTTTAAACCCAAAATCTGTATAGGCACAGATATATTTACCTTGATCGATTGATCATAATTTAGTCCTCTATAAACTAAAGTCATCTTACATTAGAAACCGACATATTGGTGAATGTCTTACTAAAACTGATTTTAGAACAAACAAAAGTAGATTGAAGAGAAGATTCTTAACTAAGGAACAGAAATAAAAAGGGATTATTAAAATATAAAGGGGCAAGAACTGCCCCTCTTAAGATCATTCAGTTAAACAAATTACTTGTTTAAAGCCTGAGCAACCTGAACTGCGATAGCTACGGTAGCACCAACCATAGGGTTGTTACCCATACCCATGAAGCCCATCATCTCAACGTGAGCAGGAACTGATGATGAACCTGCGAACTGAGCGTCTGAGTGCATACGACCCATTGTATCAGTCATACCGTATGAAGCAGGACCAGCAGCCATGTTATCAGGGTGTAAGGTACGACCGGTACCACCACCAGAAGCTACTGAGAAGTATTTCTTACCCTGCTCGATACACTCTTTCTTGTAGGTACCTGCAACTGGGTGCTGGAAACGAGTTGGGTTAGTTGAGTTACCGGTAATAGAAACATCAACACCCTCGTGGTGCATAATTGCAACACCTTCACGAACATCGTCTGCACCGAAGCAACGAACATTAGCACGCTCTGTATCTGAGTACTTAATCTCTTCTACAATCTTTAACTCAGAAGTGTAGTAATCAAACTTGGTCTTTACATAAGTGAAGCCGTTGATACGAGAAATGATCTGAGCTGCGTCTTTACCTAAACCGTTTAAGATAACGCGTAATGGGGTCTTACGTGCCTTGTTAGCGTTACGAACGATACCGATAGCGCCTTCAGCAGCAGCAAATGACTCGTGACCTGCTAAGAAGCAGAAGCACTTGGTTTCATCACGTAATAGCATACCGCCTAAGTTACCGTGACCTAAACCAACCTTACGATCCTCAGCTACAGAACCAGGAATACAGAAAGCCTGTAAACCGATACCGATAGCTTCAGCTGCATCAGCTGCAACCTTGCAGTCTTTCTTTAATGCAATAGCAGCACCTACAGTGTAAGCCCACTTTGCGTTTTCGAAAGCGATACCCTGAATGTCACCAACAGTCTTGTATGGATCTAAACCATACTTAGCGCAAATCTCTTTACACTCTTCAACTGACTTAATACCGTACTGAGCTAATACACCATTGATTTTGTCAATACGACGCTCATAACTTTCAAATAATGCCATCTTTGAGTACCTCGTTATTCTTTTCTTGGATCAATATACTTAGCGGCATTATCCCACTGACCATAGTGGCCCTGGATCTTAGCAATTGCGTCTTTACCAGACATCTCTGGGTGAGCCTTTAACAGATCCATTAACTTGCCTAAGTTTACGAACTCGTAACCTACGATCTCGTCATTCTTGTTTAAAGCTACACGGGTAACATAACCTTCTGTCATCTCCAGGTAACGTGGACCCTTTGCCTTAGTAGCAAACATAGTACCAACCTGGCTACGTAGGTTCTTACCTAAGTCTTCAAGAGAAGCACCAACTGGTAAACCGCCCTCTGAGAAAGCAGTCTGAGTACGACCGTAAACGATCTGTAAGAATAGCTCACGATATGCAGTGTTGATCGCATCACAAACTAAGTCGGTGTTTAAGCCTTCTAATAAGGTCTTGCCGATTAAGATTTCTGATGCCATAGCTGCAGAGTGAGTCATACCTGAACAACCAATAGTCTCAACTAGAGCTTCCTGAATGATGCCATCTTTAACATTTAAGGTCATCTTGCAAGCGCCCTGCTGAGGAGCACACCAACCCACACCGTGAGTTAATCCGCTGATATCTGTGATTTCTTTAGCCTGAACCCATTTACCCTCTTCAGGAATTGGAGCAGGACCATGGTATGCACCCTTAGTTACAGGGCACATATTCTCTACTTCTTTAGAATAGATCATTGGTGGTACCTAATTTGTATGTGTTCATTAAATAAGATTCTTTTTAGCCTTAGCCAAAAACAGCTTGATTATAATACAAGGCTTCAATTTTTTCCAAAATTGAAAGAATAAAAATCTATTAAAATAACTCAAAATCTTAAATATAAGATTTTTATCCCGTAAGCGATTACGCCTTCTTATTTTCTCAACATTTTGGCTACCTCAAAAAAGCTCAATGTATCGAGTTTATGATTAAAATTTGCACCTTTTATGTGCATATTTACCTAAATGTAGTATCAATTGATCAATAAATACAAATCTATAGATTTTGACTGTAAAATGAACCAAATTTCTACAGAAAAGAAAGGCTTCTTGCCTTTATAAATATAAGGAAAATAACACTATGTTAGAATCTGAAAATCCAAAAGGTCCGTTTGCAAGGACTCTAAATCGAGTTCCTTTCATTCTGCAAATCGTAATTGGTCTTATCTTAGGTATCTTTGCAGCGTATGTATATCCTGATGACAAATCAGTGATCCCAACATTAGGAAACCTCTTTGTTAAAGCACTAAAAGCTGTCGCTCCTATTCTTGTATTCGTATTGGTAGCATCTGCTATTGCAAAGCATCAGTCAGGTCAGAAGACCTCTATGAAGCCTATTATTGTGCTTTATTTTGTAGGCATGTTAATTTCTGGCGGTTTAGCTTTGACCATGAGTTACATCTTCCCAAGCACCTTCACAGAATTAGCTCAGAATGCTGATGTTTCAGCTCCATCAGGAATTGGTGAGGTTTTAATTAACTTTGTTAACCAGGCTGTTGAAAACCCTGTTTCTGCATTTATCAATGGTAACTACATTGCAATCTTAATGTGGTCTATTGCCTTAGGCTTAATGTTCAGAGTTGCTCACGAGAACACAAAACGCGTATTAGATGATTTAGCTGCATCCGTATCTGGTGTTATTCGTATGGTGATCCGTTTTGCTCCTATTGGTGTATTCGGCTTAGTATACTCATCATGCACCCAGGAAGGAGGTTTTGCTAACTTACTAAACTATGTACATGTTGTTGCAGTGTTAGTATCAACCTTCTTAATGGTTGCATTCATCTTCAACCCATTATTAGTATTTATCACCACTCATCAGAATCCTTACCCATTAGTGTTCAAGTGCTTAGCTAAATCAGGTGTTTGCGCATTCTTCACAAGATCATCTGCTGCTAACTTACCTGTAAACCTAGCATTATGCGAGGAGATGAAGCTAGATAAGGCTACTTACTCAATTTCTATTCCTTTAGGTTGCACTATTAACATGTCAGGTGCAGGTATCACCATCGTTATTATGACTATGGCTGCAGCTCATACTTTAGGTATTGAAATTGACTTTGCTTCAGCATTCTTAATGTGTGTAGCTTCAATTTTATGCGCATGTGGCTCTTCAGGTGTTGCTGGTGGTTCTTTAATGCTAATTCCTTTAGCTTGCTCAATCTTTGGTATTCCAAACGACATCGCAATGCAGGTTGTAGGTATTGGCTTTATTATCGGTGTAATTCAGGATTCAACTGAAACTGCACTAAACAGCTCAACAGACGTAATCTTTACAGCAGCAGCCTGCAAGAGAGCAGAAAGACTTGCTGCTAAAAAATAATTTAAAGTAGAATTTTATTTAAGAAAGCTTCAACCTTACTGGTTGGAGCTTTTTTTATGGATTAACAAACAAAACAAGCTCTATAAATTTCTGAATATAGTCTGTAGTTATCTAAATGATGCGCAAGAAATGGAATTTGTAAGTAAATGGCGGTGAGCTCTGGATCCTAAAACGTGATGTTCGTTAGCGTATACACGCTATTGAAAATGCAATAAACAACTAAGAAGAGATCGAGTAAGCAGAATATGCTCAATTGTAGAGAAAACACTGTCACATAAAGCACATTCGCACTCATTATAAATGAGCATTTACACTGTCTTTTAAAAGAATGCAGAAAAAAATCAAAGTCCTACCGTTAGCTCTTAACACTTTTTATTATGACATTCCTTGTTTAAGTTGTTAGAGTTTTTAAAACTTAAGATATACTTACTTGCACTGTCTTATTTCAGTTTTTACAGCATCAACATCAGCCTTTTCTATGATCTCATCCATTCTTAAAAAATAGCTTTGTACATTCTCACTAGTTATCACATGTTCATGCTTTTCAATGGAATCAATCATCAGAGAATTTATCTTATCTAAATAATGAAACATATCTTTATAATTCTTTAGATCTAATGAAAGGCCAATGTCATCAAAGCCGTATAAAGTGCAGTTTTCTCTTTGAGAGCAAGCATCTGCTAAGTAAGTAATAAAGTTCTTAATTAAAGCAATATGTTCTTTATAGTACAAAGTTTGAAGCTTGTAATAGATTGCCGAAGAAGGTGGTATCACAAGATAAAATTCTGTGTCCTTTTTAGCATCAATAATGCTAAAAAGTTCCTGTTTTGTGTACTGTTTTAGATAATCTAATCCATACAGTTTTAGTTCATTACTTTTACCGTTTGTATCAAGATAACTTTTAAGGATGTTTCTTGAAACCTCATTCCAAGAACATACTCCATTAAAGCTGTCTTTATATAATGGATCATCTATCCAAGATGCAGGTCTGTCTAAGGACTTTTGTACACCTACGCACTTTTCACTTTTTGAAAAAGTCAGCAAGCATTTTACGTAGCCTGTCTTTAGATACGGAGACATAACACTTAGAGGATTGTCATCATAGATCTTCTGCCAGTTCATCGGCGCTAAGTTCTGATAGAAAAGAGGAGACATTTCTAAAGAATAAATAACCTTTTTTATCTCATTGTGTTTAAAAGCATAGTCAAGGACTACCTTTCTATCAGCCAAAGTTGAACCTGCTAACGAAATGTTTATAAATCTATCAGCACTACCGTGTTTAAATAATTTTGCAGTTGCCTCATCTGAACTGGTATTTTCAAGCATACTAGTTCCAATAATAAGCCCTTTGACATTCTTATTCTCAAGATAACCTCGAGCCTGATAGCGCATGCTGCCATTAAATAACTGCTCTTTGTTTGAAATAATATGCATAGGATCATATAAATACATGGAAACTGTATACAAAGCAAATATGCCTATAAATAAAGACATGATAAGAGCAAAGATCTTTTTACTTGCCATGATTATCTAAATCCTTTTATTACCTTTATAACTGGGTAATACCTTGAATTAAAAAAAGCTTAATCTTAGAAATTAAAGTAAATAAACTCTGTATAGGTAGAACCAATTACTGCCAATGTCACATAGAACAAAATTAGTGCTACTAACACGCAAGCAAAATAACCAGTAGTTTTTACAAGCAGTTTTTGTAAATTATGATTGTGAATTTGTTTAAACGAAGGTAACTTTACTGAGTTTTTAGTTGATACTTTAGCTAAGAGCTCATTAGAGTTTTTGAAGCTTAAAACCACAATTAAAGCTAAGACCACATAAGTTACTGTCTGATAATTCAAACCGATGCCCTTTAAGGCTGTCTTAAAGTTAGATAACTGCTCTAGTGAGAGTGAACTAATATCAAACATGTGGATGTAAATTGTATAAGCCACATTAAGATCAGGAGCTCTAAATAGAACCCAGGCTATATCAACAAAGATAAAGGTTAAAATCCATGCAGGAATTTTAGGTAAAGCAAAACCTAGATTATGAAATACTCTATGAGCAATGATACCGACACCATGCAGAAGTCCCCATAAGACAAAGGTGTTGCCAGCTCCATGCCAGATACCGGTTATAAAGAAAACAATAAAGAGGTTTAGATAAGTTCTAAAGCTGCCCTTTCTGCTACCGCCTAATGGGAAATATAAGTAATCTCTTAAGAATGTAGATAAAGTTATATGCCAGCGACGCCAGAAATCCTGAATAGAAAGAGCCTTATAAGGGCTGTTAAAGTTAATTGGTAACTTAATGTTAAAGAAGAGAGCTGAACCTACAGCCATGTCACAGTAACCGCTAAAATCAAAGTACAGCTGAAAGGTGTAGCAAAAAGACACTAGCCAAGAGGTAAGCAGTGTAAGGTTGTTAGCACTGTCAAAACCGTCGCCTACCCAAATTGCAAACTTATCAGCGATGATTGCTTTCTTTACAAGACCGATAGTAAAAATAAACAGACCTAGGCACAGATTTTTATAGTTTAAAACAAGTTTTCTTGCCTTGAAGAATTGAGGAATTAGATCTTTATGATGAACAATAGGTCCTGCTATTAACTGAGGAAAGAAGGATACAAAAACGGCGTAGGACACAAAATCGTATTCTTTGGTAAGACCTTTGTATGAATCCACAAGATAAGCTATCTGCTGGAAGGTAAAGAAACTTATGGCAAGTGGTAGCACAATGTGTACTAATTCATAAGATGTACCTAAAAACAGATTCAAATCTGAGATTATAAAATCTGTATATTTGTAATAGCCAAGCATTACAACATTTACAAGCACTCCAAAGACTAAGACAACCTTTCTTTTAGTCACATTTAATTGAGTGTTTTGACTATTCTCTAGAGCATTTTGCCTACCATTAGCTTCTTTTGAAAGTATAGATCCAACTACAAAATTGAAAACAATTGAACCTAATAAAATCCAAATGTAATCAAACTTCCAGTAGCAGTAAAAGAAAAGTGAACATAAAAGCAACCACAGCTTTGAGGCAGCAAAATAGCGCCTTTTACTGAAAAAGAAATAAACAATAATACTTACAGGTAGGAATAGTAGAAAATATTCAGGTGTATTAAATAACATTTTAAATATCAAGACTCATAAACCAAGGTACGATTTTACCATATTTTAAACAGTCAAATTCATAATGGGACCTTTTCTCTTTGTGAATTGATCTCATATTTACAGACATTGCTAAATCGTCGATACACCTTTTCTTGAAGTAGTTCAGATAATTTTTTCTAATGAAAAAGCTATACTCTAAACATGAATTGTGACGACGTTTTTAGTATGTAAAGCAACAAAAAAGATATACCGAGGTTACAGGCAGAGAACCGATGATGCCTGAGGAAGTAATGGGCTTTTGGCAAAGTAAATTACGCTATGTTACTCAAGATCAAGTGCTTGAGGTTGCTCATGAGTACAAAAAGCTTCCATTAGATGTCATTGTCATCGACTTTTCTATTGTAAAAAGCAAGGAGATTGGTCTTTTGATAACAACTACTTCCCAAATCCAAAAGCAATGATTGATGAACTTTAAGATATGGAATATGAAAAAGGCAAATCATCTCTTTAAGCTTATTTTCCAAAAGGAGCTACATGGAGAGATACCAATACAGGTGCTGTCTATGAAGGTGGTATAACTATCACAGCAGATGCTACTCTTGAATATATACCTGTCTTTGCTCGTGACAACTTTGACTTAATCTAAGATTACACAAGGAAGCTTTGATTACAGGGCTTTCTTGTCTCAACCTAATTTAAAAAAAGAAGTTCTACTAGCTTTAATTTATTCAAAAAGATTGGTCTCTTTGTGTCCATTCACTTTAGACTCTACAGTTTTTCCTCGTTACTTCGCACTAAAAATCACCAAGAAAAATTTAGTATCTATAAATATTCAAGTCTTTTTCAAATCTTTTTTAAATTATTATTTTTATTCAATTTCAAATAAATAGACAATTTTACTTACATTTTGTATCAGTAAAAAAGTCGTCTAAAAAAATCTTCATGGATAATCTTGCGCCATGGTGAGTAGTTGAATTTTTAATTCATGAAAGCAGAGTATTTTACTTAGGAAAAGAGTTTTTCATATGAGCAGTACCTCTAAAAACGAGCTTTTAGATTTTGACAGAACCGTGATGACTTTGTCAGAACTGTTATCTGATGAATTAGTAGGCTCATTAATTGAAGATGCTGTCGACGAAATCATGCTTAATCCAGACAGCGCGCTCTATGTGCGCTATTCAGATGGGGAGAATGTCAAATATTGTGACATATCTCCTTCAAAAGCACAGATCCTAATCAGAACTGTTGCCTCTATGAGCAAAATTGATATTAACGTTAACTGCCCTATCGTCGAAACTGAAATTTCTTGCATCAATGCTCGATTCTCAGCTTTGCTACCACCATTGTGTAAGTATCCATGCTTTTGCCTAAGATCATTACACGCGCTCTCTTTGAACTTTGAGCATTTAGTATCACAAAACTTTATCTCCAAAGAACAGTTAACCATATTAGATTCTCTGATAAAAGAGAGAAAAAACATCTTAGTTTGTGGTCAGACAGGATGTGGCAAAACCAGTTTTATCAATTCGATGTTAAAGAGGATTGCTTTATTTGAACCTTTCTCAAGAATAGTCTGCATTGAAGACACTCCTGAACTTAAAATCGAAAATGACAATGCGGTAAATTTAGTATCAGGACCTAATACTTCTATTAGTACCTTAGTTAAAGCAACCTTAAGGCTAAGTCCAGACAGAATTGTAGTAGGTGAGGTAAGAGCTGAAGAAGCACTTGATCTTATAGATGCACTATCTACCGGTCATTCAGGAGGTCTTGCCTCAATTCATGCTGGTTCTGTTTTGCAGTGTCTTGAAAGATTAAAACTGCTTATAAGCCGTAACCCGTCCGCTCCTGACAATATTGACAGCATGATAGCTCTAGCTATCAATGCCATCATTATTTTAAAAAGAGAACCTTTAAGACACGTATCCAGTATCGCCCTTGTCACTGGTTTAGAACAAGGCAAATTCACTTATAAATTCCTAGGAGAAAATAAATGAAAAACACTTTATTAAAACTTGCAGCTTTGATTGTCTTAACTTCAGTCTTTAAAGATGCTCTTGCAGCAGATACAGCATCTGGAAGCAGCGTATTACCTTATGAGACCTGGCTTAAGACCATACAGAAGTCTTTAACTGGTCCTGTGGCATTTTCTGTATCCTTAATTGGTATTGTGTCCTGTGGCGCCACCTTGATTTTTACAGGTGGTGAAATGGGTCGTTTTATGCGCAGTATTGTTTATCTTGTGATGGTAATGACACTGCTTGTAGGAGCAAACACCTTAATGTCATCTTTATTTAACGGTGCCACTGTAGAGATAGCTACAGTCTCTAATGAAATAGCTTTAAATGATAAAGAAAGTAAATCTCAAGAAAAAACCATGACAGACAGAATAACTCATTTTAATGAGCAAAATCCAAGTTCAAAGCTTCAAGCTTTTGTTCATGACACCTCGTCTCCTTCATCAACTTTAATTGACAGTCCTAAAGTCAATAGAACCTCACATATCATGGACACCTTTAACGATGTAAACATCAACACGCTTGAAAGTAATTTTAGTTTTTCTTTTCATAAAAACAAAGCACTTATAGAAGCTTGCTAAATAGGTTGCAGGTAAATTGCTTACAGGTATGCATAGTCAAATATTAAAGGAGAAAGCGTGTCTGGAGTAAAACATCCTATTTATCAATCTGTATTGCGTAAACAGAGTTTTTTAGGCTGTGACAGAGAACTGTGTATGCTGCTTGTATTTATAACCATTGTAGGCAGCATTTTTAGTTTTTCCTTAGTTGCAACCGTGGTGCTTTTACTTGTTTTTATAGTGCTGTATTTGTGCCTCTTAAAAATGGCAAAAGACGATTTGTATTTAAGAAAAGTTTATTTAAAGAACATTCGTTATAAGCCTTATTATTTGGCACAAAAAACTTATTACTCAAGACAGAGTGTAAGAAAAAATAAATAACAGTAAAAATGGCTACTCAATCAGCCTTTTAAGAACATTCTAAATAATTACAACAGCAAAATTAGAAAACTATCTAACTTATTATGATAAAAGCTCTTTTTTCATCTTTATCACTGTCACTTGCGTTTTTGAGCATACTCATTTTGATTATGCTAGCTAAAAGGCTGTGGAAGCAGTACAAGTGCGCCTCAAACCATCCTGGTTTTACAGATCTTTTAGATTACGCTCTTTTAGGTCCTCAGAACACCATCATTTTAAAGAATGGAGGTCTTCTTAAGACCTTTAGAGTAAAAGCTAATGATTTAAGTTATGCTGACAGTGCACTTATTTGTCGCACTCAGGAATTAACTGCCAATGCCATCAGAAAGTTAGGTGGTAATTTCATCTTAAATGTCGACTTTATAAGACAGAAAGTAAATGATATTGAAGATTGTGAATATAAAGGCAACGATAAGGCTAAAAAACTCTATTTAAAAAGAAAAGAGTTTTTTAAGATCCATGATACCTACACGCAAGACTGTTACCTTACCATAACATCTTTATCTCACTCTTTAGGTAGTCTGCGTAATATCGCCAGCATCTTTGATGAAGATGATTTGTCTAAAGACAATGTAACTATTGCTGATGACAAGATTAACAGTGTCATTATAGATTTTTCAAAAAGCGTTGAGGCGATTAAAAACTCTCTTGAGAACACATTAAAGCTTGAAGAATGCACTTTTTTAGATAATAAAAAGTTAGCTGCAAAAGAAAATGCTCTTGATAATAGCAATTACTCAAAGTTCAGATCTCATGAAACAGTTAACTTTTTAAAGTATTGTATTAGCGGTAAAAAGCTATCTTTACACATTCCAAAATCTGATTACTATCTTGACTCTTTATTGTCATCAGATGACTTTACCTCAGGCTCATCTCCAAAGTTATCAGACAGATATATTGTCGTAGTTGCAATTGAAGGACTGCCTATAGAATCTGATTTTAATATTCTTTACAGACTCTGTGCTCTAGACTTTGATTATCGATTTTCGACACGCTTTATTAGCTATGACAGTTTTACCTCGCAGGTACTTTTAGAAAAGAACCGTCGTTTATGGGCGCAGAAAAAACACGGCTTTATTGAGCAGTTTTTAAACTCTAAATCAGACAACGAAAATCAGGACGCTGTAGAACAGTTAAATGATATTAGTGATGCTAAAAAGAACCTAGTCCAAAATTCTTTAAGCTTTGGCTCATACTGTGCCAATATCATCTTTTCAGGCACCGATCCTAAGATTTTAGAAAAGCAGGCCTTAAAGTGTGTGCAAAGTATTGAAGCATCTGGCTTTGGCGCAAGAATTGAAACTGTAAACGCAACGGAAGCTTACTTAGGCTCATTACCAGGACATAGCCTTGAAAATGTTAGGCGCGCTCTGCTGTCTAATACAGTGCTCACCGATCTCTTACCCTTAAATCAGGTCTATACAGGACAGAGTGTGTCTCCTAATTTCAGATATGGTAAGAATAAACCTTCTTTAATGACTGTAAGAACTTTAGAAGGTTTATATGCTCACTTAAACCTGCATGACACTGATCTTGCCAATGCTCTGGTAGTAGGTCCTCCAGGTAGCGGTAAATCTGTGTTCTTAGGAAGTCTTATTCCTTCATTTTTAAAATATGACCAGATGAAAATCTTTGTCTTTGACAAAGGCAACTCTTTTTACGGGCTGACAAAAGCTTTAAAAGGTAACCATATAAAATTAGAAAATGGTAAAGGTATCCGATTTTGCCCATTAGCTAAAATTGATACTCCTAATGATAAGGCTAGTGCCTTAGATTTTTTAGAAAAACTTTTTATCTCGCAGGGCTATGAGACCGATCTTAAATTAAAGGATGATCTTCGTGATGCACTTAATCTTTTATCAGACTTTGATAAACACGAACGTACTTTAAGTACGATGTGCACACTGCTTCCTAGAAAAGAGCTCAAAACAGCCTTATCTGCTTTTACTAACAGTGTCATTGAAAACTCAATTTTAGATGGAGACTCTGATCCTTCTTTTGAATCTGATCTTACTGTTTTCGAATGCGGACAGTTTTTTGAAAAGAGTGATGACTTTTTATACCCAACATTGCAGTGCATTTTTAAACTCATCAATCAGAGCGTTATGAATGGTACGTGTGGCGCCATTATCATTGATGAGGCCTGGATGATGCTTGCTAATGAAGAGTTCTCAAAGCAACTTATCACCTGGATTAAAACCTTTAGAAAACACAATGTCGCAATTGTATTAGCTACACAATCAATTAACGATCTGTCTAAGGCTTCTAACATTGGTGATTTTTTAGACTGCATTAAAACCAGAATTTTTCTACCTAATAAAGATGCCAACACTGAAACTTTAAAAGAATTCTATAAAAAACTCTCGCTGTGCGACAGTCAAATTGATGCTATCTGTAAGGCAAAACCAAAGCATACTTTGTTTTTACATAAAGACATTAACTTTATGCCTTTTTCTTTAGCACTCTCTGATACTGAACTGAAACTTTTAGCACTCTCAGAAAACGACAAAGCTTACGTGGATGAAATGTATGAACGATATCAAGAAGAATTTGCCTACCATTTATAAGGAAAAGAAAAATAAGAAGCAGGCAAAAATTGCCTCCGGCATGAAATTTACAGATCTTGCAATAAAAGCACTGCGTACAGAACTAGTACCTGCCTTTATGGGGCTATTAGGAATGGCTTTAGGCTTTATCTCACTTGCCTACTGCATTGATTTAAGTGGTAAAACTCAGTTTCGACCTTATGTAGTGACTGTAGATAAGCAAGGCTCAGTGCTTTTTTTAGAAAATCCTAATCAGGACAGTTTAAATTCAAAAGTAAAGGCTTCTTTCGTCTGTGAGTACGTTGATAGATTGTACGCTGTAAGTGAGGATAAAGCTTTGCAAAGGCGATTTATCAATGAGATCTATGCAAAAACTTCATTAGGCAGCGTAGCATCTGTATTTATAGATAACTTTTACACCAAAGCAAATGTTATGTCTTATGCAACCGCATTACGAAACACCGCAATCGAATCTGTAGTGTCACTGTCAGACAACACTTTTGAGGTCACTTTTAAACTTATGACAAAACAAAAAGAGCAAACCTTAACAGAAAGATACAAAGCTTTTGTAAGTTACAAAAGACTGAATGTCGCTTATGACAATCTTGATGATGTAAGACTCAATCCTCTAGGTCTGTTTGTAAACGAGTTTAATGTCAACAAAATCATTGAGGTAGCATCATGAAAATGAGTGTCCTTATTAAATTAGAAAGGTTATCTATATTGTCTGTTATTTTGTCAAGCCTTTTCTGCTCAAGTTACAGTGCCTTTGCTGACAATGTTGACTTAGATGACAGAGATTTAAAAACTCTTTCAAAACTTGACTTATTAGATGCAAAACAGGTGGCTGGTACTGCCTATAAAGCAGGATTAGTTACCTTTGTTTACGGCTCTGGAATACCTACTGTCGTCTGCGCTTTATTAGAATTAACTGATCTTGCCTTTGAAAAAGGAGAGAGCATTTTATCTGTTCAATTAGGAGATTCTGTTCGATGGAATATTGAAAGTGCCATTTCAGGATCAGCAAATGACAGTGTAGAACACCTAATTGTAAAGCCTTTAGAAGCTGGTCTTAAAACCTCAATGCTCATAACCACAGACAGAAGAACCTATCACATTCGTCTAAAATCAACTGAAGCTGATTTTATGCCAGCTGTAGTATTTTCATACCCTAATAGCTTAAAGTTACCATCAAAAAAGCATTATGGGGACGATTCATATTTACAGTACACAAGTAACTATGAGTCAAATGAGGATCATAATGATTACTCAGAGACTAATTCAAGTCTTAAGAACTATTCTTCTGTGCAAAATGTTTCATATGAAGGAAACTCACGACCAGCGCTTAATGTTGCTGCAACCTACAATGACAGTACCCAAAGGCGAAACTACAACTACTCTGTTGATGGTGACTCAAAAATCATTCCGCAAAATGTCTACGACGATGGAAAAAGAACCTTTATAGTTATGAACAATCCCATAAATTCAAGCTATTTACCGGTGCTACAAGAAATCAGCTCAGAGAGTTTTTTATTCTTCGGAGAGGATAAAACTAACACCATTAACTTTACTTACTTTGACAATACTTTTGTTGTAGACGGGATCTACTCCCATCTGAGACTTATCTCAAAGAATGGTGAAGAAAAACAAAGTGCTGATGTGGTAAGACTAGAATCATAGGTGAAAAGATGTCTTACTCTATCTTAAAACAAGGTCCTTTAACAAAAAAGCCTATCTTCTTTTTAATTGGTGGTTTTATCGCTGTGACTATCTTTTTTACTGTACTTTTTAGTTTAAAAGAGCAGGATAAATTAAACGAAATAAAAGAAAAACAAAATGGTGCGTCAGTCCAGTCACTACAGGCTAATATCTCAAAGGCTGACAAGCTTGGCGTTTTTGAAGCTAAAGATGAAAACTTACACAAAGACATTGTCAGCAATGCTTCCAAAAACCGTAAACAAATTTTAAATGATGTATCAGCTAAAACTTTAGATGATGAAGATTTTGCTAAAGACTATGTAAAATACCAGGAAAGACATGCTCTTACAGACCGTTCTTATAAAGAGGATGATAACAGTCCTGATAAAAACAAATTTGTGACAAGAACAGTTTCTTTTGAAGATTTCGATGGAGCCCCAAAAGAAGATGAAATTACGCAAAATAAAAAGAGCAAAACTAATTCAGAATACTACGAACAGGCTTTAAAGGCCTCTAGCAAAGTAAATCTTGAGTTAAAACATCATGGTTTAGGCAACTCTTTATTAGACAAAATTGACAACCAAAACGGTAATAATGCTACACCATCTTTTACACAACCAAAATTGAACTCTTTAGATGGTCCTAGTGCCTCTAATTCTCAAGATAAGCCTAATGAAAACACACTTGAGAGCTATGATAAGTTAAAAAGAAACAACTATGTTTTAAAAAGTGAAGTTAAAAATCCTAAGACTCCTTTTGCGCTGATGCAAGGCAGTGTTATTCACGCTACATTACTCAATGGTATTAACTCAGAGTTGCCAGGACAAATTACAGCACAGATCTCTCGAGATGTGCATGACTCAATTAGAGCTAAATATCTTCTTATACCTCGAGGTTCAAAACTTGTAGGTCAATACGCATCAGGTGCAGCCTTTGGTACAGAAAGGCTCTTTATTGGATTTAACAGAATAATTTTTCCTAATGGACAGTCAATAAACTTAGGATCTATGCCTGGTCAATCAACTAACGGCTATGCTGGCTTTGATGCTCAAGTAGATAACCACTACTTTAAGATCATTGCTAACTCGTTACTGCTGTCTAGTATAAGTACCACAGCAGATCATTATGAGGATACCTACAATTTAGCTGGAGGTCATCAGCGTACTATCGCTGGATTTAAAGCTCAAGGCAGTTCAAATGTTTCACAAGCTCTAGCTAAGATCATTGAAAGAAACATCAACCTTTCTCCTACCTTATCTGTAGAACCTGGTTACGCCTTTACTGTTGCCATTACTCAAGACATTTTCTTTAAATCACCTTATGGAGCAAAAGCTAATGTTCATTTTAAAAGATAGACTTTTCATGATATTAAGACTCTTATTAACTACCATGCCGATTTTCACAAGTTTGACCGTAAACGCTGAGGAAAAAGCCATGACCTACAGTCAAGGTCAAGAGCTAATTCAGCAAATGAACAGTACCCTCGCTGTATTACGTTCTTGGTCTAATGAGAACAAAACAAAATCGGACAAGCTTGAAAACTATATCAAACATGACAATGTAAGAGAGCAGGATAACTACGAATATCAACATAAAGAGACATGGTCAAAAGTAAAGGATCTTAATCAAAACTCATTGATGCTCTTAGAAGCAAGTTATGCCTTTGCTAAAAAGACTGAGTCAGCTGCTGAATTCTCAAAAAACAGTATCAGGACTGATGCTTGGGAAAAGTGTATACGTTCTAAAAACTGCACTTTTAAAAAGTTAAACGAAATGATGGATGAAGAATCCCTTGAAATCTCAGACTTTACTAAAAAGAGTGCTTCAGATACGCAAAAAGCTCTAATTGAAAGCATTGATAAATTAAATGAAATGTGTGGTGAATCTCAAGAGGCTAAAGGACTTAACAGCTCTATTGATACTTTAAGTAAGGTTAATTCTACTCAGGTTACAGCTTTAAGTTCGTTATCAGGACAGGTCTCAAATCTAGCTAGAATTACAGCTCATAACTATCAGATGCAAAAACAAAACGAAGAGTTAAAGCAGAAAGCTGACGAACTTTACTACGCTGACACAGGAACTGTTGAGTCTCCGCATCTTGATACAAGCTTAAAGAACTATGAGTAATTATATGAAACATATCCTACTTTTTTTAGTGCTTCTTTTAACAAGTAAAAGTGCACCAGCTCAAGAAGTTAAAGATCTTACCCTCTCACCTGACGGTGTTCTAAATAGTCTTACCCTCTTGTTTATTGACAATATCTCAGAGGCTGCAACTCCAATTAAGGAAGCTGCTAACAGATTGTTTTGGATCTTAGTACCAATCTCGATTGTAATGTTAGGTATCAAGAGTATCTTTAAAGATGGTAATATGCAGAGTTTTATGGGTGATCTTGTAAAACTTTTGTTAGTAACTGGCTTCTATTACTTTTTACTTGATAATGGCACTGCCATAGGTCACTCTGTAATTGACTCATTGACCTCTGTTACCACCAATTCTAATACAGGACCTTCGGAGCTTATAGATCTTACTTTTAATATTGCATCTAATCTAAATCAGAACATTAGTGCAGGTTTATTTAATGCAGTAACAGGTTTCATCTTGCGATGCATGGTACTTGTGTTTATGTTCATTATGTTTTTGGTAGTAATCAAATTTACTACCCTGTTTATCTGTGCGCATATCCTGTGTATCTGTGGTGTTTTTGTTTTAGGCTTAGGTGCTATTTCTTACACAAGATACATTGCCATAAACTTTTTTAAATCAATTCTCTCAATGTCTCTTGAATTGATGACTACATTGCTGGTTATAAACTCAGGATGCCTGATTTTAAAAAATTTAAAAATCAAATCTCAGGAAATTGTAGAGTCAGGATCATCTGTTGGCTCTAGTGAATGCTCCGTAATTATTTTTACAGCACTTTTTATCTACATTCTTTCAAAATACTTACCTGAGGCTGTGTCAAATCTTGTGACCATGACCAATGGAAGAAATGCTAAAAGATCGAACGGTCGAATCTCTCTGAAAATTCCAAGTATCAATTTAAAAAAATAAGGAAGGAAATTAAGATGGTCGGTGATGTAGGGTTCGAACCTACGACCCTCTGGTCCCAAACCAGATGCGCTACCGGGCTGCGCTAATCACCGAATGGAGTGCATTATATTAAGGAGATGTAATATTGTCAACAAATAATTTGTCAAATTTGTAGTCTACTGACTGAATTAGAAAGAAATTTTGATTATACGTTAAGGCATTCTTTATCTAGTACTTAGGTGATTTATAATGTAATAAATACGAATTGAGGATTTATTATGGACATGACACAGCAAAAAGTAACTTGCCTCATGGAAAGTTCTATCGACGGTCGTTTAGACGAATCTAGATGGTCTGTTTTATATGACAGCAATGGCGAAGGTGAACCTGATGTATATTATGAGACTAAAGCTAAATTAAATCCTGAATTATCAATTCTAGGAAAAGAAACAATTTTACATCACCATTGCAGTATTCCTTTTAAATCAGACACTCACACTAAGATTAAAGATCCTAAACCATTTTTAGGTATTAGAGAAAACGCAGAAATGACAGCAGTGTTTGACTCAAAAGGATCTATAGCCTATGAGAACAACGAAATCTGGGGTAGTACCCTGCTTGTTATCTTAGGAGAAGACACCGCAAGTGAAGAGTATCTTGAGTTTTTAAGAAAAAAGGAGATCTCTTTTACCTTTGCAGGAAAAGATGGTCATGACATCAAAAAAGCGCTTAAAAGTTTATACTCTGATTTTGGTATAAAGAATGTTCTCCTATGTGGAGGCGGTATCTTAAACGGATCTTTCTTAAAGCTAGGTCTTATCGATGAACTTTATCTTGTGCTCTACCCTGGCATAGATGGATTGACTGGCGTTAAATCAATCTTTGAGTATGAAGGTAAAGAAGGAGAAAAACCTTGCGATGGTCAATCTCTAGAATTACTATCTTGCGATGTTGTAAGAGCCGGTGTTGTACTTTTAAGATATAGATTTCATTTTTACTCAATATAAAGTTGCAATATCTTAATAATACTGTAAAATTATACGGTCAATTTTGGTGAGATGTCCGAGTGGCTGAAGGAGCACGCCTGGAAAGCGTGTATACGTTAACGCGTATCACGGGTTCGAATCCCGTTCTCACCGCCATAGCACCTTTTAGGTGCTTTTTTTATGTCTAAAATCAGCAAATTAGCATTAAAATTTTTTCTTATTTTTCAATAAAATAATCGGTAAAAATCGGTGATCCTAGCAGATCTAGTAGCATATAAATGATATAATATGTGGCGGTTATGTGGCGCTTACAAATGTAAAGTCACAATAACAGCTAAACTTCACATAGAAATATTATTCAAGTCTTAATATACTGCTATCAATAAATTATAATCTGTTATCTTTCAGTACATATTATTACTTTAAGAACAAGTAAAATAATATGTTACTTTTTAAGTAAGAAATTTAATGGGCCGAGAGTTTGTTCATTACGCATTCTCACAAGAGTTTGAGTATGAGGAAATATTCTTAAGATATCGTCAGAGAAATGAAATTGAAGTCATGTACAGATATTTCAAGAACCATGTTGATGCTGATACCTTAAATGACTCTACTGAACATACCTTCAATGCCAAGCTGTTTATTGGTCTGTTATCTTCTGAGTTTCTTAACTGCTTAAAACTAAAATCCTTAGAATGGAATAAGACTGCTCCAGAGAAATCAAAGGTAAAGCTTAAAGACAATTCAATGTATATGACATTTAAAGATCTAGATACGCTTGAATGTATCCATCATGGTGATGTAATCATATCTACAACAAATATCCTTAAAAGACATGAAGCCTTATTTAACATGATGGGAATTGATCCTGTAGTGCTTCAGAATACAAAACTTAAGAAAGCTACTTTAGATGATGATATGGGATTAACAGTTCCTGACTAATCTCGTGTAAGAACAAAAACGAGATCTTAGGGATTCAAGTAAAAAGCGAAGTGAGGACTCAAAAAGGCAAAAAAATGAACAGCCTTAAGCTATTCTTCTCTTCATTTGGAGCGGGAAACGAGGTTCGAACTCGCGACCCTAACCATGGCAAGGTTATG
>ERZ1026888.15-NODE-15-length-100210-cov-16.692167_pt1 | contig 100210 bp, 66 predicted proteins | sample MGYA00380174_ERZ1026888 | MGnify/ENA primary metagenome ERZ1026888 (study PRJEB33269, sample SAMEA4719810) | human gut metagenome | biome: human-associated habitat; feature: organic feature; material: feces | place: Cameroon | collected 2013-10 ...
CGGGGCGGCCAAGCCCGTCGTGATACTGCACCTCTGTCACCTTGTTGCTGCCACTAGCATTCAGCAACGTCTGCGTCAGCACATAGTTTTGTGATGCGCTCTGGGCCAAGAGAGCACACGACACGACAAACATGATGATGGTTGTTACTGTTTTCTTCATAAAAGAAATATTTATGGTTTGTGACCGCCGTGTTCAACGCTACTCAACAACGCCTTCCGTGTGGCAAAAGGCTCATCAGACACAACTTTCGCCGCCAGAAAAGCTGTGGTGAAAGGGCTTTTATATCCTCCATGCTTATGCTCCTCAATGCCATAGCATACGACAAAATGATTTTGATTCCAATGTAGAATCTATCATACGCAATGATGTTGGTCCACATGAGGAGGCATTATGTTGCTGCTTTTTAACCCAAACAGCTCCTTTGTTATTTATTCCAATGGAATACTAAGTAAAAAATCATACGGATGGGCTACGAATAGTATCCTGTGTCCAATAATTCTCATAAATGTATGTGCGCTGTTAATGTCACAGACAACGGTCGCAGGTGGCATATTGTGTAATACTCCTCCATATCGCCGAGCGAACGTGAAGAATAAGTGTGGATATTAGTGAGGTTGTCGGCATCGAGATTCAACTCCACCGCCTTGGACATCTTGAACAGCAAACCACAGCCGATGAAGACATAGTCCTTTTTCTTTGACGACAGACTGCTGTTGTGGGTGTGGTTGAAGTTCATGTTGAAAAACAAGCGTGAGGGCAACAAGCGCAGGTTGAGTTTACCGTGCTGCCTCCATTCGCAGTATGTCGCGGTGTGTTTATTCGATACAGAACGGTTGCGTATCCATGTCACAGCATAGTCAATGCGGTATCCGTTGACGATATCGAAAGCCAATGTACCACGCAAGTGATAACCTTTGGAGGTGTACGTCGTGAGCTGCGACTGGCGCAACATCTCGCTCTTGCCGCGTGTGCCAGTAGCCTGAAGCTCTATCTGCATCGTATGCCAGTCGATGTCTTTGCGCCCATAAACGGTCAAAGAGTAGTTGTTGCTATGGTTGGGCATATAGGCGGCCTCGATAACGGTGTGCGCCTTCCCATCAAGCGTCGTGCCGTAAGCAATGTCGCTCCATGAGCGCGACCATGCGCCCTCCAAGTAGGCAAACAAGCCGCTGAACATGTTCTTGTACGAAACTTTTGTGTTGGCACCTGCACCATGACTGTCGTCTAATGTGGCACGATAACGCGACAGACTGCGGTAGTTGCCCATCATGTTGGCTGTCACCAACTTTGTCCATGGAGTCTCGTTGGTGGAATAATGGGCATTGGCTTTGAACGTGAAATTGTTGTTGGCTTTCCACAACAAGGAGAATGACGGTTGCACACGCAGCCTCACACGGTCGGCATCGGTCTCCTCGCCCGCAACCGAGGCATTGCGGAGCGATGTGTAGGCCACGGCTACCGGTACACTGAGCGATGTCTGGAACGCGCCATTGACATATTGTGCCACAGGACCGACATCCACACCTGCATTCATATAGTCCATATCGCCATGGGGAGCCATAGGAGCGTCGGGGTGGACAAGGGTAGACTGCAATGCCGTATAGGTGGCATTCAGATGTGCCGTCGCCGACAGCGTCCACCGATGTGCTTGAAGATTGCGCAGGATGTTGAAACTGTTGGCGGTGGATACTGTAGTGACATCGATATCCTGGCGTGCCGTCATGTCGCCACCTATGGCGAGTGCCTGCGGCGCAGACGAAACCCTGTTGGTCGATGTCCATTCAAAACCTCCGCCTTTAGCCGTGCGCCTCACCATGCGTGTCTTGTTTGCCAGTCCCAATGAACGATAATGCGAAGCTTGCGTAACAACATTCTCCCCCTGTAAGCCAGAAGACACGGTCGCGCGTCCTTCGTTCCATTGGCCATAGAGCGAAAGAGCGTTGTTGAGAAATAGACTTTTGGCATTGTTCTCGTATGTCAATTGCAGGTTGGCTGAATTGGAATGAATACGGTCGGCAATGTTCTCGGTGAGCAATAGTTCTGAGTTGTCAGGCTGTATGTAGGTCGTCTGCGAGAAAGAGTTGCCGTGCGATAGGTTATGGCTATAGTTGAAGTTATAGTTCATCACTTTGTGGTCCGACAACTTCACCAGATTATTGAGGTTCACACCGTGTACGTAACCAAAGAGGCTGTTGCCAACAGGTGATGAGCTATGTCCCACTATGCCTGTCATCTGCGGGTTGTCACCCGACAGATTGCCGTAGTGGGCGCTTGCCGCATTGTGGCTATGCCCCATGTTGTCACCGCTGTAACGAATCAAATGTTGTCTTGCCTTGCCGAAATACATTGTCTCCATTGTTGCTCCCCACAACATTCCGTCTGAATATCCTCCGGCACTAACGTCGGCACTCTTTGTCCACACACCCTTAGCTTTGTCTTTTAGCTTCAGATTGATGGCAGCACCCTCTGGTGGCATTTGGTCTTGCAATGCGTTCACATGCTCATGGTTTTCCAATACCTGCACAGTTGCCACATCATCGGCTTTGATACCATCAGTGGCTAAATTATAGCGTCCCTGCAACATATCAAGGTTCTCTATATAGAAACGGTTGATGGGAGTCCCTTGGTATTTTATCACCCCATTGTCCTCAATAGTGATACCCGGAAGTTGTTTCAGCACGTCACCAATTGTGCGGTCTTGGTAGCGGGTATATGCCGACACAAGGTAGTTGAGCGTGTCGCGGCTTCCCCACAACTTTTGCGACTTCACTTCCACTTCGCGCAGCATGATGCTTTGTATATTTACGACGAAATCTAATGTCTGCGATCTGGCTTTGATGCGTCTCACCTCTTCCTTGATGTTAAAACCTCTCACTCTTACCAGCACCTCGTCCAACTGTTTGACAGTACGTAACGAATAGTGTCCATGTTCGTCTGTCATGGTATAGGCAATGATGCTGGAATCGGACGGCTGAAGCATGGCAACGACACCGAACTCCACAGGCTCATTGTCGCAACGCACATGTCCATCCACACGTATGGTGTCAGACTGTGCACAGATTAGCGTGTAGTTCAGCATCAAAAGCAACAAGGAAAACATAAGCCTCGCCATAGCACATCAATAGTCTAAAGGTTGGAATTTGGCAGGCTTCATGTCAATTGGCGCATTCCCAAGCATAACAGTGCCACCCATCACTGTCACGCTCTCCAATTCTGCCGCCTTGATGTAATATGTGGGGTTGGAGACATAGTTCGGATTGCCGAACAGACTATTGCGCAGTTTGACGAACTTATTTCGTGTACATTTTACGGCGTCCCCAGGCACGCTGTATGTGACCGTCTCTTTCACAGCCTCCACCTTACGGCATTCAAAACAGTGGATGCCATCATTCGATACCGCACGCATAATCAATCCCGGTAAACCATTCAGCCGCCATGGGCCAAAACGGGTAGGCAGACTCTCTGCAAACCATACAGTCCACGCTCTACCACCATATTCGCCTGTAGCTTTTTGGCATGGCTGATTACAAATGGTGTCGCGCTCGGCATGCAGCGTCCAGCTCGTTTCGGTCATCTTCTCTGCGGTCAGATACCGATAAGGTGGAATGGTTTCTACGGATGTGATCTTTCCCTGCGGATAGTTTTGCCATGTGGTCGGCACATAGAGCAACTGTTCGCTTTTGTCGTTCTCGCCGTTGTGACGTTTCTGCCCCATGGTGCATGCTATGTTCTGCGCCACTTGCAGCGTTATGCCGTAACAGACATCTTTGTTTTTGCCATCTGCGTCCGAAGTGTGGCACGTATAATCATAATCTGCCACCAACAGCGTATGTGTAATGCTGTCATTGGTCTGCCCACAGATAATCATGGAGAACATGCATGTTATACCAAGAAATGTAAGTCGTTTGATCATAATATTTGTATTAAATTAGGGTAGTGTTTCACAGAGTGTGTCTGAGTCGAGTTCATTCAAGCCTGTATACCTCAGATGACGATGCGAATTTAATAAATATATCTCATAGTTTTATCAATACTCTGTTAATTCTAATGAAATCGTTTGAAAATGAGAGAGTTAATTAACGTAATACAACTAATAGAATTTGGTTAAGTGGCTGATTATCAGTAACTTTATAGTATTCTAAACTTAAAGTAACATGACATCAGAACCACTCAACCAATATACGGAAATCTGCAGAGATGCTATCAAAAGTTCATCTGCAAAGTTAAGCAAAACTTTCAAACCCAGATTACTTAACTATCATTTTAACTGTCTGGCGCTCGTTGCCATAGGCGAAGGTAAAGAAGCAGAGGCCAGCGGGCATGTTGGCCGGCACAAGGAAGGTGCCGTCGGCGCTGAGGTGGCCCTGCTGCACCAGGATGCCCGAGGCTCCCACGGCCCTCACGGTGACGTCGGCGGGATTGATGCCGCCCAGGTCAAGACGAATGACGTTGCCACGCACGGCGGCCGTCGACATGACATGGATTTGCTGCTCCTTCTTGCTGGTGCCCTGCACGGCCTGGATGCCTGTGCTGCCCTAACACGTACCGCTTGATCACAAGGTCGGGCTTGCCCGCCAACAAGTTGGCCACACGTTGCGTCTGCTGGAATTTGCCCGCCGACTTCCACGCCTCGCCTGGACCCAGGACAGAGCGCTCGCGACCCAATGGGTCATAGGTGGCCTCCGAATAGCAGTCCTCATCGCCATTGGAGCGTCTCGACAATCCCTTGATCTCTTCAGCCGTCTTCCACCCAACGCCTTTTCCCCCAATGCCCGGTAGCCAATGGATGTGGTCACGTCCCAACTCGTCATACTCCGTCAGCGTGTAGGCGGAGTTTCCTGAGATTCCAAGGCCTATCGTCACATGTGTCTCGGGGCGGCCAAGCCCGTCGTGATACTGCACCTCTGTCACCTTGTTGCTGCCACTAGCATTCAGCAACGTCTGCGTCAGCACATAGTTTTGTGATGCGCTCTGGGCCAAGAGAGCACACGACACGACAAACATGATGATGGTTGTTACTGTTTTCTTCATAAAAGAAATATTTATGGTTTGTGACCGCCGTGTTCAACGCTACTCAACAACGATCTTGTTATCGTAGACCTTACCTAAATTATCCAATGACTTGCTTTCTTGCAAAATTATAAGTCTGCTAATTTAAGGTATTCTGGAAACACATCTTTCCAAACAGCCCAAAATTATAGCAATGGTGGTTAGACCCATAACAGTTTCGAGAAAAGCGAACTCGGGCGTATCTATGCACAACTTCCCATTAAGGAGTTGGCAGCAGAATTCACAAGTAGAGTCCATAAGAGCCCACGTGGGAAAAGCCGTTGTTATCGGCAGAAGGCGAAATTGCGCTCATGTTCCTCAAGTCATACACAGGTCTGTCAGACAACGGCTTGATAGTGATGCTTAACGGAAGCATCCACATACAGATATTCTGTGGCGTACTGATAGCCCCTTCCACCCCTTCAAGGACGGCAAGATTGTAAGTGCCATCCGCAAGTTAAATAGCTATGCGCTTACCATCACGAATATTCTCCTTGTATGGTTTGGTGGAGAAGGCTATAATTGGAATCAGCTCATTCTGCATGCAAGTATTTATTTGCGGAAACAGTCTCTTGAAATCCTCATCTGTTAAATGATAATGATGCAGACGGAATCTTACATGCTTGATACCTTACTGTGCAAATCTCTTCACTGCCGTCTCCGAATAGGCACCATATTTATTTTTCTCTCTCAAAAAGAAACACCTATCATCAAAGCATATACCTCCTATAACACTTCTATATGAATTTGTGTATCAGCATCTGAGCATTACCATAGAAAGGCACATCCGTCTTGCCCAATATTGTTGCTGGCAACGAAGCTAATTCAGGCAAGTTATCCATAGGCACCAATACCGTTTTGGCTCCATTCTCAGAGAGGAGAGATACCCTATCAGAGAAATTGGTGGCTCTCACAATAGCACCTCCGATGGAAATATTGCCAATGATACCCAATGCTGGCTTTAAATTTCTGCCAAAAACAGAAGAAACGATAGCAGCAAATACAGCAGATCCGATGCCTCCTACTTGGGTAGTACCCAATAAGGCGGTTACTTGCACAGTTACATCCAATCGCATCAATGAGTGTTTCTGGGAAAGGATGCTGCTCTCATTGGCTCGGATATAATTATACGTGTTTCGGATGTCTTCCTTTACCTCAGCAGACGAAGTTCCACTCACAGCCAACTTACCGTTGCCCTGCATCGTTATCACCTCTATTTTGATGAGCGAGACCTTGTCGCCATCACAAGTAGCGGTATAACAGGTACCTGGAGGCAATGGGGCATCCTCTATCAGATTAGAGCCACGCTCTTCTGGCACTGGCACAAAGGATTCCTCTTGCGTTTCCTTGTCGATATACGAGAAGTTGGTATCCCAAAACTCCATACCACCGATGCGCTTCAATTGCTCCTTCACTCTTCTTCGCATCTCAATAGCCCATGTTACATACTTGCGCACGTCTTCCTTAGTAAAATTGCCGTCTGGATGCATCAGTTTAATCAATCCCGATACGGTTTTGCGCACAGGTTTAGTATCACGCTGGCGAAGTTGGGACCCCAGCACGAAGTATTCGTCAAGGGCATTGGTATAGTTGTCCTTGCGCAGATGGTGAAGCATCTCACTGAAGAAGTCGGTACTGAAGCCGATATGATTGGTAAAATTGGCAGGTGCAAACTTCATGATTTCCCATCCTGGCAAGAAGAAGCCGATACGATCCAAGAATGCCGTGTCCTCACTTATCTTATCTGAGAAAGGACTGAAGAGATGACTCGTTTGCAGCACAGTCTCAACAGGCTGGTTGATATTACCATTGAGAATGATGGAGGCGTTTGCCGACTTCTCGCCACTCTTGCCAGCACGAGAGAACGAACCGCTCTCCATATAGTCTTTCATCAATGGCACCACCTCCTTGTCCTTAAAGAGTTCGTCGGTAGATTCATCGAAACAGACAGCATCCCATTTGCCCATAGCTCCTATCTGACCATTGCTATTGTTCACAAAGAGCGACGCAGCAGTACCTTGTCCACCACTCACCAACATGGAATAAGGAGACAGTTCCTTGAACACAAAAGATTTACCCGAACTTCTCGGACCCAATTCCGCCATATTGAAATTGTTCTCCACCAAAGGGATGAAACGAGACAGCAGGAGCATCTTCATGCGCTCGGTCATACCTTCCGACTCAGGCTCATAACCACCACTGCGCAACAGCACATTGAGCCATTCCTCATTGGTGAACTCCTTGCGTGCCGACACGATACGTTCAAGGCTGAAGTTGGAGAGCTGGATAGGACGAATCTTGGAGATGACAAACGGATATATCTTATTGCCTATCATCATGCTGGAGTCATAGTCGATGTCGATGACCGCCCAGATGCCACCCATCATCATCTTCTCGTGCTGCACCACCAACTCCTCAGCGATATTTGCCTCACGGATATTCAGGTTGGAGAGTTCTGCCCAATACTTGTCCTTTGAGGCATCCAGTCGAACGGAAATCTTATCGATGACCTTGTAAGAGCCTTCCTCCTTAATCTTCATCTGCACCACGTTCGACTCATCAGGGTTCACATAGTGCTTCTGAAGCACGCTCTTAACATTCTCTACACCCTCCTTGATTTTCTCCTCGTCATCCGTGCTGCAACTGTTGGCAAGGAGATATTCCAATACGAAGACTGGCACATTGGCACCCACCTTTACAGCACGTACAATGTCCTTTCTCACCACAAATCCCTGAAACAAGTCCAGGAGTTTTCTATCTAGTTCTATCATGAATTCTCTTTTCTATGTTATCTATGATGTATAGATTCTCTTAAAACAAGTCATCCAAGTCTCTTGCAGAAGAACCTTTCACCTCGCAGTAGTCTATCTGCTCCTTGGTCGAGGCATCCACAAGCACCACCTTTGCCCTGCCAGACGCAGGCATTACAAACTCGTTGTTGTCAAGCAGTTGCCCTTGTTTGATGGTTACGATTTGGATGGAGAGTTCCTTGCTTCCCTCAAAGAAGTGAATCTCCATGCGTCTCTCCTGCTTGAAGACATCAGTAGATGATTCTGCTTGTAGCTTCAGTTTGAAGTATTGTCCAGCCACTGCCTGCAAGTCTTTCTGGTTGGTGATGCTGACATGCAGAGCTTCTGCGGCAGCATCCTGACTAAACTCATAGATAGGGATGATGCACTCTTGTGGAGTAAATCCACCATGTGAATAACCGTAAACTCCCTTCGTTTTGAAAGGTTTATCCGACTTGGCATAATATTGGTAAGCAGAATCACAGAATTCATCCTTCCGCTCCACCAAGCCCTTGCTATCCTGCAAGCGAGCAGTCACCAAGCAGAAGCGTTCTTCAAGCTTCTTTATATCACCATGTGGAACTGGTATTTTGTCTGCCTCATCCAGAATGCCTGTTATCACAAATCCATGGTCGGCAGTAACATAAACCTTGTTATAGCCCATGCTAAGCAAAGCATCTATCTTGTCGGCTATCTCCTTCTCATAGCCAGTGATGTCTTTCAGGGCAGCCAACTGCTTCTTCTCGCCCACTTGATCGATATCTCCAAACATCAAGATCAGATGACGAGCCGTCACACTACTATTCAATTTTTCTGCCAATATCACTTCCACTTCACAGTCCTCTGTCCGAAGATGCGCATAACGCTTTTGTGCCAAATCCTCCACTCCTTCACAACCAAATAGCGCACTCATACCATTCTCTGTCACAGAAGGCAACATGGCGAAAGCATAGTCATTTTTCTTTTTCGACTTGGCATGCTGATAGATACTTTCTGCCATTTCCAGTCGCAAGCCATCGCATACCAAGATGGCAATTCTGCCATTGCCTGAAAACTTCTCTCTGAGCAGATTTCTCTGTGTAGACAGGTAGTCAGCCGTCAATGCAAACCACTTATCCAAGAGTTCTTTCTCCTGCTGCTCATAGAGGAATTGGAATGGACGGAGTACCTTTTCTTCATGTAGCCAAGCTGCATAGAGATGACGGATGGCTGTATCAAGGGGAGCAAAATGGTCACGATAATATTCAGCGAAAGCATCGAGCGAATTTACCTGATAGAGATTCTCGTTCTGATATTCTACCACGGTTTTTATCTCAGCAAGCCATGTCGCCTTATAGCCTGATGCCAGTTTACTTTGGGTGCGTGCCTCTATAAAATGCACGTAGTTTGCCAAGAACTCGCCATTCTCGACAGCATGGCTCATCCGCTTCATCAAACTCTCGTCCAAAGCCTTAAAAGGATGGTCGGGATGTGCTGCTAGAGGGTCAGCATCCTTAGGCAAGGCGAAGCCACGGATATAGTCTGCCATCTTCTCATCCATGGCATGACTGCTCACACACCTATTATATATAGCAAGCAATGGAGCCGAAATGTTGTTATGAAGCAAACCATCAAAGATGGTATCCATCACTGCCCCTGCCATCACCTCTGCAGGTTGCTGGGTCTGTGGCTTCCCCATCAAGGCATATACCTCTTGGCAGAAGATTTGCCAAACCTCCTTGTCCATCTCTTCTTCCATTTGCCTTGGAGATACCAACAAGTCAAGAACCAATTGGTCTCTATCCAACGGTTGGATGGCTCTCATGCAGACTGCCTTCCACCAATTCTGATCTTTGCCACGACTCAACTTGGCTGCGAGAATCAGTTCCTGCTTGGATAGTTCTGTATTAAGATGAATGTCGGCAAAGAGATGTTTACGGATATAGCTCTCCATGTCATCGAGCACGATGCAACCTTGTATCTCTGCATATTCCAGCAGGAAAGTCAAGCTATCCTTGCTGCGGTGGAGATAAAACACCACAGGTTCTCCAGCATGATGAGCCTCAGCTTCATACTTAGCCTTGATTTCATCCAGTTCTGTGTCGCCCACTTCCAGCAACCCAACAGTTTGTGGAAGAAAGTCCAGCAAGAACTTTCCCTCTCCCTTGGCATCAGTGACAACCACTCTTCCCTGTTGTCCCAGCACCTCATTGATATCATTGACAAACCATTTATCTATCATTTTCTATACTCTTTATCAGTTCTCGTTTCCATTTCTCATTTCCATTTAGAAATTCCATCCTCAATTTTGGAATAGAGTAAGTCACTAATTATCAGCCTTTTTACATTTTTGTTGCATTTCTCATTTCCATTTCTCTATTCCATTTAAGAATTCTATTCTCGATTTTGGAAATGAGAATGAGATTGATTCAGTTGGTATTTTACCCATCGGTTTTGCCCCACAGGGAGAGCTATACCTTCTGTCACCAACTGTTTCATCTGAGCCAACACCTTCTTATAAGATATTTCCTTACCTATTCTCTCATGAATATCTTTAAGGGAAGCACACTTATAGATTTTCAAATCCTCTATTATCAATTCCCTGATGCGATAATTCTCGATTCGCTTTAAGGAAGTGGTTCCTTTATATTCGCTATTTTTTAATATATCTGCACTTACTCGATACTCCTTTGAACGGTTTTGCCCCACAGCTTCCACAAGACCGTCATCCACAAGCTTATCAAGCCATGGTGACAAGGCATCTCTATCACGAAGATTCAGCTTCTTGATCAATGCAGAAGCAGTAATTGTTTCATTTTGGGCTATCAATCCCAAACAGATAATCTGCTTCTGCTTTAATTCTTCCACTTGAAGGGCTTGCTGAATCACCTTGATGGATTCCTTGCTGATGATGCGACGCTCTACAGTGGCAGTGACAGAGTCATTACCTTCTGTCACACTTGGCACTTGTTTACCATTCGACAACTGAATCTCATACATCTTGTCATATCCAGAACCTTCTCTTTCCATCAGTCGCAAGGCATAACACAAATTGGCTAAATGCTCATTGCGCTTTACCGTCTTGTGCAAGATGTTTTCAGGTGTTACTCCAAGTGGCAACAGTCCTGGATTGACAACCTCTATTTTCTTTGGATATATGTTGATGAAGATATCACCACTTACCGTATATGGTCTATGAACCAGCGAATTGCAGACAAGCTCTCGGATTACCTCCTTATCATAAGCTGGTACTTCCTTCCTGAACAGTCCATCACTGATTTCATTTGTTTCTTTCCAATCTGGTATATTTTCCCAAACCTCCTCAATGATTTCGTATGGATTTTTAGAAAAATCGTCCCACAAATACTTCTTCACCTTATCACCACCTTCTTCATCATATTTGATGCATTGGACTACTGGCGAATGAGGCAATCTACCTCGCTGAGACTGGGTGCCGATGAATAGAACACCCAAATAGGTCATCTTGTCGCTTTCTTCTTCTGTCAAGAAATAGTAATCCAACAATTCCTTGGTATCTTTTTGCTTGACAAAATCAGACACTCTATCCGACTGATGGAGCAAAGAAACCACCTTCTTTAGCTTTTCGGCATCAGCATCCTTCCAACTCCATTTACTTGGCTCGTCTTCCCAACGATAATAGCCTTTTTCTGCCGATATTCGATTGATGTCGCTACCTATTACTGGCACGCTGTTATCGCTCACTCGTATAAAGAACTTGCCAGAAGTGGTAGATGCAGCAGAGCTTCCTCTTGAGATATGCAATCTTAGGTATTGTCCACCATTAGAATGAGTCAGAATCTCTCCATAGGCATTAACATTGGATGTTCTACCATTTATCTTATTTTGCAAGGTAACAACCAACTCTTCTGGCACTCGCTGATTAGGCATAGGCTCTTCAGCATCATCTTCTATTCCATAGTCGATGATGCCACCTTGTGCATTGCTAAAAGCCACACAGTCTTTAGCAACTTCATTCCAATCGGCGCTCTTGCCTGTTATCTCTTTGAGAGATTTCTTATCGTATAGTGAGTTCTCTTTCATTGCTTTTTTCTTTTATTTTTTCTCCCCATTTCAATTCGTCACCAAGTTGGTGACGAATTATATCTACCAATCTGCATTGAGATACTTCTTCAGCTGTCCGCTGTTGAGCACGTCATAGCTCAGCAAGCCGGCTTTCTGCAGTGGGGCGATGTTCTTGCCCACACCGTCGTCGAGCTTCGGATCGTAGCCGCTGGCGAGGAGCTGGTCTATCTTGTCGGCAAACTGGCGCAGCTCTTGCTGCTGGTCCTTGATGAGGGCTGCCTCCATCTTGCCACTTGGCGTTGATGGATCAAGGGCGGCGAGGCGGTCGGCAAGGGCATTCTCACGGTTAGCCACATATACACTCTTGATGCGGAAGAGGGTGTCACGGCTCCAGGTGTAGATGCTCACATAGAGGTCGATGGCTGAGCGACCACTCGCTGGGTCGCCACTGGTGAGATGCCAGATGAATGGGGTCTTCGGCAGATACATGAAGAGGTTGAGATGGTCGCTCAACTGCTGGAAGAATCGCTCATAGAGATACTTGCGCAGCGACTGACTGCCCTGCAACTGGCTCAACAGATGGACAATCTGCGAGATTTGCGCTCCGCTATAGCCTCTCTCCACCAACTCTTGCTCGATGCGCACATCCAGTGGTTCCTCGCCCATTCGCTCACAGAGTGGTATCACGCCGTCGTCATCCTTGCTCAGCACGGTGCGGATTACATCGGTAATCAGCTCGAAGGCAAGGCTCTGGCTGCGCTGTGGTGGCAAGATGTCCGCATGGCGGAACTGATACCACACCTCTATTGGATTGAGGCGATGGTTGTCGCTGCCGCAAAACTCCTCCCAACCGTAGTTGTTCTGATAGAGCTTGTCGAAGTCGGAGACTTGTGGCTGCTCATTGTCTATGGTCAATTGAGAGAGGTGATTCCATACCTCCGCAGAGGCTGGGAACTCTTGGTTCTCTTGCAGCCATTGCTTATATTCGTCAAGGGCAGCCTGCGATACGCTGAGGTCACCCACAGGGATGCCTTCCTTGTCCAGCACCATCTGGCGGTCGTGCTCGCTTAACTCATAGACATCAAAGACGATGCGATTGATGATTGCCTCATTGATGAGGATTTGCGTCAAGAGAGCATTCTCGTAATCGAAGAAAAGAGAGAGTTCCTCGGTTGGCATGAATGAGATGCCGATTGGGGAATGGGTATAGTTCTGCTCCACAATAGAGTAAGAACAGAGTTGCTTCTTGATAGCAATATTGTTTTGAACAAGTATTCCTACAGTTTCTACAATTTTTGGCTGAGGTAGTACAAATGGAATACGCTTAGTATCTCCAACTTGTGTACTTACAGTCGGATTCAAACAATCAACAACATAATAACTAATATTGGAATTCATAAATGCGAGCATATACAAGAACGGAACTCCTTCTTTACAAAAGATACATGGACCTTTCTTATCATAAACATATTTTGGCTCAATATATCTAAAGCTTACACATTTAGATCCTGTTTCGGAATAAGTGATACCCTCTTTGAAATAGAACTTTTTGTTATCTGTCGTAGCCAAATGTGCCCCATCATCTTCATAATCGACGATTAGCCAATTATTGCCATACCATTTATTAAAAGGTCCACCCTTTTGATATCTAACCCATTTCTGATTATGAGTTTTATTATTATCTGATATTTCATCTGATTCAACTTCCCAATGATAGCGTAAATGACAAAGATTGTTTCCTGTCATCAAACCTGTGATTACAGAACTGTAATCTATTATTGTTTTGCCGCCAAACTTTTCTCTGAACTCATCAGAAATCCAATAGATGAAAGGCCATGACTTGATAGCCTTCAACTTATCTTGTGGAAGGAGATAGACACGGTCGTTTGGCTGACCATTGCAATAGTCAGCATAAGCTTTCTCTAAAGTACCTTTCTTATACTTTTCCTGAAGATTGGCTGTGATATTAAAATATACGCCTGGCGTGTTCTCTACATCTTTCTTATCAAGAGTATAGAAGGTTGCATCCAGCAAAATTCCAGGTCCGAAAAGATTCACTCTATCCAATCCAAAGTCCACCATTGTATTGATGTGCGTATTCTCAATCATGAACTTACGCACATCTTCAAAAGTCTTGATGAACATAAAGGTATGAGGGTGAATCATTCCCACCTTACCCAAGTCATCTGTCAGCTCGCAACATCTCTTGATGAAGCAAGCATATAGGTTGATGTTGAATTTCAGAGGTCTCTTATAGTTAGCCTCAGCAAAAGCCTTCAGTTCTGGTCCGAAGTCGCTGCTATCCGTATAAGGCGGATTTGCCACTGCCACATCGAAAGACGTGGTGAGGATGTCGAGGAAGGTCATGGCATCGTTGACTAATGAGAGGCTATAGGCATTGCTGCCCTCACCGCCCCACTGGTGTACCTGCTGGCGCAAGATATTCAGAGCCTGATTACGGAAAGAGAAGAAATCGGCTATCTCATGCTCACTGAAGAGCGTCACCTCCTGACTTGGCATCAATGCTTCTATCTTCTCCTTCAGGCGAATGAGAGAACCAAACTTATGGGCATTGCATAGGTCATTCCAAATATCCTTCAGCACCTCTCGCTGCTTCTCATCCCAATGGCTGTCCCCCATATCGAAGGTAGCCTCTATCTTCTCATAGGCAGGAAGCGTGAAGTGAGAAGACACCACATTGCAGAAAGTAGGCATCTTGCCACGGCGACCCTTCAACTGCATCGCCTTGATAAAGAGGACTATCTGGGTAAGCTGTACGGCACGCTCATCCAAATCCACACCATAGAGATTGTTCTCCACGATGAGCTTTGGAATGTCACGATGACTGAAGTCGGCACCATAGTTCTCCATCTGATCAACATACATGTCATAGAACACGGAGAAGGCATAAATGAGGAAGTTACCACTACCGCAGGCTGGGTCGATGAGCTTGATGTCGAGGATGCCGTTAGGCTTAGGATGGCGCACCTGCTGCTTCGGTGCATTGGCAATCAGATACTTCGTCTTGCCGGTTTCCTCATCAATCATGAAGCGGCTGTCGGGATACATCTCCAAATATTGCTTGCCGAGGGTGTTGTCCACCAAGAACTTCACCACCCACTGAGGGGTATAGATCTGACTCTGGAGGAAAACCTTATCATATTCTATTTTCTCGCCACTCTCCTTGAGCTGCACTTTTTCTACTGTATTGAAGTTCTCGTACATCCAACCCAGTATGTCGTCGCCCTTCCAGATGTCGCTACCACACTGCTCGTCCTGCTCAATGTCGTTGAAAGCCGTGATGATTTCGTCCAACTCATCGGCAGTAGGCATCACGGCATAAGGATGATCCGCCTTGTAGAGCGGAATGCCATACTCCTCGAAGAGTTGCTGAAACTTGTCTGAGAGGAAATCCTTCAAGCCCATGCGCTCAGCCGAACGCATATCGGGATGCTCCTCCAACCACATCTTGTGAGAGTAAGACAGGTTGCCATGTTCCGCACGTCGGCGAATCACCTCAGGGAAGAGTTCACGGTCTTCCATCACTTTCAGAGCCGCCAAGCGATTGAAGAGGGTAAAGACGCACTCCTTCACGGTTTCCAATCTCGCCTTGTCGTAGTCGCCATCCATCGCCACCTGGTGGGTAGCAATAATGTTTTCGGGAGCGCCAAATCGCGCAAAGCCATTTTCCACAGCCTGCTGTATGAGGCCACGTATCTTGAGAACATGTTCTATCAGTTTCATTGTCTATATCAGTTTTATTTATGATCGTTTTTATTGTTATTCTTCGTTTCGCTTCTTGTCATGGAAGGGTTGGCAATGTACTTCTGTTGCGGATGTCTGATCATTTCAGGAATCCAATAGAAGAGTTGCTTCGACTCCAACAAAGCCTTTATTTTAAAACTCTTAAGAGCCTTCTGGCTTCTCTGTAGTATCACTTCCAATTCATCAATGCTATAAGGACGGAGAGAACACAAAGAAATAATGATTTGATCCATATCTTCCTTTGCAGTCCATTTTTTCATTCCCAATATTTTCCTTTTAAGTTCTTCCGGCAATTCCGCAATAAGACTATCGCGGCTTAAAGCATGGTATATTTTTTCTTCACCATGGTATATTTCTTGCTCACCATGGTATATTTCTTGTTTACCATGGTATATTTCTCCACTTTTTTCCTCTTCACCATGGAACATTTCTCCTAAAGATACTACCTTTTCGGTCTTTATATAGTAAGTGTTACGACCTTGCCCCTTCTTGAGCAAAAATTCTAATTCACAAAGCTTGTGAATTTCCAGGCGGGCACGAGCATGCGTAATGGTTGTATCAAGCTGTCGATAAGTGGCATTGTCTATCGCTCCCACCTCTCTTACGAAAACGAGAGCAAGCTTTTGTTCATTTATCAAGTTATACTCTGCAAACATCGAAAGCCATGCCATATTTTCCTTGCTAAGGAAGTGATGCAGCAAGAGCCTTGCTGTAAACTTGTTAGCCTCATGGTTCGACTCAAAGGTTGGTGGCATCAAGCCAGCCTCCTTCATCAGTCGGCGCATAGCTCCCATACCAGTACCTTTGGTCTCGGCAAGGTTGGTATCATGGAAAATCTCACTGATACGAGGATTGCGAAGTTCAGAGCCTGGCTCTCCCCAAAGTTCAGGCGACTTGAGCGAATAGCCTGGGTTGTGAATCTCAATACGATTGGAATATCGTATAATTTGTATAGGCTGATTCACTCGGTTGGATCGATGAATGAAAGCATTGACTATCGCCTCACGCAAAACCTTGTTAGGCAGAATGGCTGGCGTAGAAGCCTGAAGTGAATCTTTTAGCTCGAAGCCCTTAGGCAGGTCATCCATCACTGCACTACAAGCCTTATTGACCATCAGCATCAACGGTCCACGCATATCTATAGTTTGTTCAAAACGATTGTTGCCGTCTGCCATCCATTGATTGCCCGAGATACGGATGTAATCCACACGGAAAGAAGGCACCAAACGACGCAAAGACATCTGCTTGCCAAAGACAAGAAGACCCGTATAAGTAAGTTGATACCCACCCTCTTTGGTCTTCTTGATGGCACCAAGAGCCCTCAACAAGTCTGTATCATCAAGAGACAATTCCTCGGACTCAGGGTTTACCTCCTTGCGAAGTCGGCGATAAAACCCCAAGGCATTCTCGTCGATGTCATCAAGGTCGGTATCATCTACTACACAACTGTCGTAAGTATCAGCCGATTGGTAGAAAAGGTACATATCTTCCTGCGAGCATTTCTCGTCAGAAGGACCGATACGACGAAATGCACCTTCGGGAAGACCACGCTTGGCAAAGTAAGCAGGTTTCAGACTCACAGGCAGTTCCTCTATCTTTACCACGACAACCGTCTTACCTTGGTATTCCTCCACCTGAATGATGGGACGAATATGGATATTGAACATCGAGTTGCACATGGCGACAAAATCCGACTGTATCTTGTCGCTATTCTCTATATTCTCAGGTTCATAGATGGGTTTGCCATCATCTGACATGCCTACTCGCTTGGCACCCAGCAAAAGATAGCCACCACGAAGTCCAGGCTCATTAGAAAAAGCGCACACGGTCTCCATCATGCTCTTGCCAACAGCCGAAGCCGACTTGGCTTCGACACGTCGGTCTTCATCGAAGTTATTCAATAACTCAAAAAGTACTTTTGCTGTTTTCATCTGCTTTAAATTTACCAATCAATTATTTTCGCTCATCATAGAGCACTTATTCATCAAAGTTCACCTCATCGTCCTTGCCCATCTTGCCCACAAGCAAAAGTTGCTGCTGCAACCATTGGCGATACTCCGCCACCGTCACCTTACCATGCGGCATCTTGCTACGCATCTTATAGACCTTAGGCTGTGGGGCTGGCTGAGGCACAGGTTGTGGTTGCGGCTTGGGCTTTGGAGCAGGATTAGGGTCGGTGGTATTGATTTCCATCTCCCAAAGGTCGATGTTCTGCATCTCGCTCTTCACCTGTTGCAACTGATACTCCATATCACGAAGCTGCATGTTGGTGTTGCGACAGCATACATTCCAACCTATGCCCAAATCCACATGGATGGCAGTAAACTTCTTATAGCTACGCTGCAAACCTTCAATCTTATTATATATCGCCACATTCCACTCCTTAGGATAAGCCTCCAACTTCTGACCGAGCATCTCCGCTTTCTCCAAGAGGTTAAGACAGGTGTCGCTGAGTTGCCCGGCAGCATGTTGCATCATCAGATAGTAGAGGTCCTTGATGTCCTGCGTGGTCTGGCGCATCATAGGCGCATTGTGTACCAAGTCGCTCTCACAAGCTTGATTCCAAAGATCACGCTTTTGGTTGAAGTTCGCCATGTCGGCATGGGTCTTCTCCAACTCATCCTTCACATCAGCAATAAAAACCTTCTCCTTCTCTATCTCCTCAAACTGAGTTTCGATGAAGCGCAAATCTTTCAGCACATGTTCAACGGCAGAGATGTATTCATCCGCCATGTCGAGGAAGTCGTGCGCCATATTGAGATAGTTGGCATCAGTCACCGCCTTGCCAAACTGATTGAAGATGGCACGAGCCTTGACCGACCTTGGGAAGAGGTCAGTCAAATCCTCATCACTTTCTATCTTGACATAGATGCGATGAGAAATCTCCTTCGAAAGGGAGCGGATGCAATCCACCACCTCAAAGTCATTGTCATTATAGTTAGGGTTGTCCTCGCCTGTAATCTTCTTATAATGGCAATCCTCCTTCAATATATCCACGATTTCTTGACGGTCTTTGTAGGAAAGCGACTGCATCACCGCCTTGAAGCTTGCCTTCTCAAAGGCACGAGTGCTGTCGAACACTTTTTCCACCCCATCATCAGTGGCAGAATGGAAGTCCTCACCACCGTATTTCACGATGACCTTGTTGCCTCTGAGCAAGGCGGAAAGGGTGGTAACGATGACACCATATGAATAGCCCGTTGGTGGAGCCAACAACTCACGCTCCAGGTCGGCACCCGTCTTGTACGATTTGCATCGAGCCAATATCTCAGTGACAACAGCCAAGTTGTCGCCAATAAACTTACCAGAGGTATCAAAGAATTTGAATTCCTCAGAAGGTCCGAAATGCTTGGCAAGTTTGCTCACAGGTATCGTGAGGGCAGGCTTGGCAAGGGTATCCTCCAAGGTGGCAGAGAGGCGACGAGTATATACATTGCCAGCCATTCTGCGCTGCACACTCTCCAGTTCCTTGATGCAATTTTCCTCAGTAAGTTGGTAAGTATTATACTGATAGACGATAGTACCCTCTTGGTAAGCACGGCGCACCAAATCTTCAAGCATATTCTGCTTGTCGCCTCGTGTATCTACGATGGTGCGCTGCACTTTCTTCTCTTCATCAGTGGAGTAAGACTTGGTGTCGATATAGTCGATGCGCAAGAGATCGACAGCGAGGTCGAGCATCTGCTTAGCGTATGTATTGGCAGGGATGATGGAGAGCACCCCCTTCTCATCCTGTGTATCTTGTTTTACCTGAGAGATGGTTTGCTCTCGATTTTCATAGAAGATGTCATAGAGCACCACTTTCATGTATCGTTCCCCTTGGTTGGCAAAGTTCTCGCCCTTGGAAGTCTCCACACTATAGCTCAGTTTGGCACCATCAAGCATGAGCGACTGTGCCTCCTTCACCAAGCGCAGTTGTTTGAGACGCTTGGTTATCTCAGCCTCCTGACGGAACAGCGGAATCTCATACTTCACCATATCGTCGATAATCTGCTGTTCTATCTGGCTGGTGATGCGATATTGGTCGGCTGTCTGCAGGAGCACATTGTTCTCCACCAAGAGAGCCACGGCACGCTTCACCTCCTCCAGTATCTCATAGTATTGCTCAGGGTGGCGAGCATAAGAGCTGGCGATATTGTCCACCGTGGTACGAGCATCCGACTTAGCGAGGAAGTAGATGACCTGCAAGAGTTTCTTGCCACTTACCAGTTTGAAACTACCATCAGCGGCAAGATGCTCTTCTGCCTGCTGATAGCGCATGCGGAGCGACTCAGGGATGTTCTCCATCGCCTGGTTGCAGAGTTCCACGGAAGATACATGGGTGTGCACCTCTTCCTCCGTCATCGCCTCCTTCTTCAACACATCGAACACCGACATCAGCATGCCTCGTGTACCAATCTGGGTGGTTACCGTATCACGGGAGCCAAAGAGGAAATACTGGAGCATCTTAAACTGATGTACGAAGAATGGGTAATAGTCAGAATAGATTTCACCATCCTTGGTGGCACTGAGGGCAAGACCAGAAATATTGGTCACTGCCTGTATCATACCACTGTTCTTGGCATAGTAAGCCTTCAACTCCTGCATACCAGCGTCCGTCTTGTCGAGCAGACGCTTACGAATAATCTTGTCTATCTCTTCTGCCGCTATCGGGATGCGAGTCTTGAAGCGTGCCTCCACCTTTTCGAGCTTGCTCTTATTGAGTCCAGAGGCATTGAGCACATCATTGAAGGCTTGCTGGGCAATGCCAATGGTCCAAACACGATTGCCCAAACCAGAAAGCGACTCAGAGAGGCCTTCCAATTCCAAAATATCAATTTTCTTCTGCGTAATTGCCTCACTCACCTCATCGATGAAGAAGACTACTTTATCTTGTGGATGCTTTTCGAGATAGAGCGAGAGGTCTTCCTTCAGTTTGCTGGAATCGTATGTATCGATACGTTCCTGCGCTATCTTCTCAGTATCCTTAAAATCTTCCTCACCCATGATGGCTATCATCGCCTTACGGAACACACGCATCGTGTTCATCATATTGCGGCGCAAGTCAGTCCACTTTTTGCCCCCATTCTGTTCCTCCACTTTCTGCAAGAAGTCCTCATACTGGTTGTTGAGCAAAAGATGATACTCCATCAAGCCAATCCAGTTGCTCATCAGTCCTAATGAGAGCAAGAACTGGCCCATCGCCATATAGGCTATACCATGCTTATTATCCACCTTGGCAGAGTCGAAAAGCACCACTTGATATTTCGACTTGTCAAGAGAAGAAATCTGATTTTTAATGAAAGCCTCATTGTTGAGTCCCACAAGTTTGTGCATGAATCGCTCACGGAAAGGAGTGCCTTGTATCACAGGATTCTCTATGAGGAAGCCCAACATCTTGGCAAAGTATGACTTTCCTGAGCCATAAAAACCACTGAGCCAGACTCCGGACTCCTTCATATCGGAGCAGAATTTATCCAAAAAGTCTGACAGGTGACCTGCCAGACTCTCCGTAAGGATGAAGCCATCCAGCTCCTCCTTGATTTCGTCCTCACTCTGCGAGTTGAGGTCAATTACGTTTTTAATGTCATTGTCCAACTGGATTGACAATATATCTTTGATTTTCATTATTATCTCTGTTTTATTAGTTGTTTTCAATATGAGTTGTCGATATCATCTGATGACGATGCACCGATACTTAGAGGCAGGTTGCTTACCCAAGAACCTGATTTGCTCCCCCTCGATGGTGGCGGGGTAAAAGACAACCAAAGGAATACGAGATTTCATGACCACTTGATGCTCCATGATATTGATATTGGAGAAATTCATGCCATAAAGCACACCCGTATGTAACAAGACAGGAATCTTGCCTTGCGAGAACACAGTTTGTATCTGTTCTATCACTGTATGGAAGAAAGTACCCTCATCATAGTTTTGACTAAAGAATACTTCCTCGCCAAACTGCTGGTAGCATTCCTCGAAGTTCTCCATCCCCATATCGGTGATAAATTGACAGAACACATTGCGCAGGTCGATGAAGGCATACTGTGCCTCCGTCAAGACCTTCTGAGCCTTGGCTATATAAGCCTCCTCATCCTTAGGTGGATAGACAAAGAGGATGCTCTTGCCTCCATTGCACTTGCCTGCAATCTTCACGATGTCTTCTTTCAACGTGGCTGCAAGCTCACCAAATAGGCGATTGTGCTCTATATCGAATGTTTGAGTCATAGTCATATCAGCATTAAACAATTGAATTAACTTTCCCTTCGGCCGTTGACCGTTGGTTCTTCGTTCTTAACTCTTCACTTCTATAACAACCTCTTCTCCCACTTGGCTCATGTTCCAATGCGGTACATATTCCACTCGCTTCAATTTGCTAATCAATGAGGCCTTGTCATAAAAGCTAAAAACCATCATCGGATTGTCCAATGTCCTTTGATCGGGATAAACCGTCATCGCCATCTTGATGAAGTAAGCAAACAAGGAAGACGTAATCGGTGGATACAAGATTTGCTTCTTGATGGCTCCATCGGCAAGATTCAACTTCTTGAGAATGGTAAGATACTTGGAAGCGCAAATCTTCAAGGTTGCCTCTGACCAAGTGAACTCGCCCGGTTCCGTCTCCTTGATGTGATGGAGAAGTGCCAATACGTCGATGGCAGAAAGTGTGGCTCGTCCTTGATATACAGCCTTCATCAGCACCTCTTCGGAGATGCAATGGAAAAGTGGGTTGGCGTATACCATCTGCCAATAGAGCACTATCAACTTCTCCTCAAAGGAGAATTCTTTTGAAGACAGGGCTTCCAAGAACAACCTGCGATGCGCATCGTTGGCAAACTGCAAGATGGCAGTCTTGATGGCAGCCAAGAATCGGGAGAAGGTCTTGTGGGTTCTAAAGGAAAAGCTCCCTTGTCCTTCTGGCGCACAACCACTGTATTCGCAGATGAAATCAATCATCGACGAATAATTAGGAATGCTCCCCAGCACATTGACACTTGAATCATATTTTGTTGCCATCGCTTATATTTCCATTTTTAACCTTAATTCCGCAACACTATTAAAAAATAAACTTTTTAAGTACCTGAGCAACAAAAGTTCTTGCTTTGGCAAACGGCAGAGCCGATTACTTAGACGAGCCAAGCGGCAGAGCCGAGCGGCCCAGGATTATGCCATGTCGGAATTTTCACTTATCTTAGTGCTGCAAAAAGAAAACAAGAGAATCCGACGATAGACATGGCAAAAATACAAATTAAATCTGAGACACACACTCCTTTTAGAGGAATATTCTCGGGTCATGGAGCAATTCTCTCATGAGTATGATACAGCGTATTGTCTCATGGCGCATTGTGGGGTATGGGGATGTTGTGAGCTGAAGTGGGGATTTTCAGTTCAAAATATCTGCTAATTCATTAATGGAGAAGACGTGTACACGCAATAAGGACGTTGAAGAAGAGGGCTATAACAGCGTGTTTCATAAGCGAAAATAGTTTTCATTTGTTACTTGCTTGCCAAACACTAATTAGTTTATCAATAACCGTGCTACCTCGTGGGGTAGCAGAAACTCCCACGAGGTAGCCGATGGTGTTAACCATTCTGTTTTGGGCTCGTCAAGCCCATAGCAGAACGTTGCTAAGCCCAGATTACTTAACTATCATTTTAACTGTCTGGCGCTCGTTGCCATAGGCGAAGGTAAAGAAGCAGAGGCCAGCGGGCATGTTGGCCGGCACAAGGAAGGTGCCGTCGGCGCTGAGGTGGCCCTGCTGCACCAGGATGCCCGAGGCTCCCACGGCCCTCACGGTGACGTCGGCGGGATTGATGCCGCCCAGGTCAAGACGAATGACGTTGCCACGCACGGCGGCCGTCGACATGACATGGATTTGCTGCTCCTTCTTGCTGGTGCCCTGCACGGCCTGGATGCCTGTGCTGAACGCATCCCTCAGGTCTTGCTCATAGTTGTACCAACGGGTGTAGGTGTCGGCAATGGCCAGGGCGCCCTCACCCAGACGGATGCGGTAGTCCCAGTGGTGCTTGCGCTGTGCATCGCCGAGATATACATAGTCGGTGTTGCAGACCACGCAGAACACGACTCCGTTGGCCGGTTTCTCGGTGATGTCGATGCTCATGTTGCCACACTTCACGGGCTGGCTGTAATAACACTTGCCATCCTTGGTGCGGTAGCAGAGCAAGGCCCGCATCTGCGTGTCCTCTGGACGGAACTCCACGTTGGCCACATCGCCACGCACATGGATGGGAATGATGTTGCCACCGCTCCATCCGGGGTTGGTCAGCGTGTCGGGCGACATCCATCCGTCTTCGTTGTCGAGCGTCACCGACTGGTATGGGGTGATGCGATAGGGCGCCACATTGATCCAATAAGGCTCCCACTCGGGCTTCACCGTGATGCCGAAGTTGTCGTTCACCACCTTGCGGTAGCTGTTGTCCCATCCACCGAGGTCGAAGAGTGCCTGGCGCGCACGATACTCGGTTACGATCTGTCGCATAGGCTCCTCGCCGATGGAGTCGCCCATGGTCTTGAGCACATAGTCCTTACAATTGCGCCAAATCCATGGAATGACGCCGTCGCCACACACATTGGCCACCACCACGGGGAAGGCATTGGCATACTGCACGCCGCCCAAGTAGCTGCGCCATGTGCACACCTGCTTGCCCGAACCATTATACATGTTGACGCCCTGCGCCCCCGGTCCTCCATAGGATCCATCCTGCAACCATCCCGAGTAGCACTCGATGGGCATGTGGGGAGCGAGGAAGGGTCCTCCGTCGAGGAATCCCGCTGCGCCATACAGGCCATCGCGCTTGGCGTAGACCTGTCCCTGCAGCCATGTGTTGCCACCCTCGTGGAACCAGCTGGAGCCTTGGCAAGCGCCCAGGTCGGCGAAGATGGCGTGGATGCCCTCGTGCACCATGGCGTTGCGCTGGTACTCGCCATCGCCCCACTTCTTGTCGGCGTCGGCGCGGAAACGGCTGAACGGATAGTAGCTGGCCCATACGCAAGCCCAGTTCTGCCCATCGGCGTAGGTGCTGCTCTGGTAACCACCCATCGTGGTGTTTGCCTCATTGTCGTTGCTCAGTCCCGATCCGAAGACGTAAACAAACGACTTGTACCCACGGCGTGCGCTAAGGTCGGGAGGCCATCCCATGTAATCGCGAATATACCTGAAGTCGTAGTCGTACTTGTCGACCATGTTCTTGGCAGCGGTATAGATGGTGGCCGAATCGGTACCCACCTCCGCATTGAGGTTGTCGCCCCAGAAGGCCGACCACCACTCACCCTCATAATGATTGGCAGGAGTTCCGTCTTTCTTAGTGAAGGTATGCAGCTTGGCAGGCCTCTGCAGGTTGGGATATTCGGTATGGAAATCGTAGGAGAGCTTAAAGCGCGGCCACTCCATAAACTCGCCAGCGTGGCTCTGCACGTCGACATAGTAATTGTAATCTTTCAGGATACCCTTGCCCTCTTGGTCGACCATGGTGACGCGCAACACATAACGCGCCCCGTCGGCATACACGGCATTGTCGGTGATCTTATAGGGAGCCGTAGCCATGGAGCGGCGCACGGTGTTGTCTTCGTTTTGATACGTGGTGGGATTCATCGTGGTCTTGAGCCAGCGATAGCGCACACTCTTATAGTTGTCGGGGTTGATGACCTCGCAACTCAACGTAATTTTGTCGCCCTCGTTCACCTGGATGAAGTTTTGCTCCACAGGCCCCTCATCGTTCTTTTGCACGAGCGGTCGCACCAGCCAGCCATCGGTCTCACTACGACGCCCCACAAACTGGGGCTCGTCGGTGGTGATGCTCTCAGTCGATCCGGCAGCGGCGATCGTAACATGGATATGGAAAAACACCGAGTCTTGGCCATTCACCAAGCCCTCTACGACGGTGAGGCTTGTGCCCTCCGTGGCCAGTTCGCCATGCGTAACATTAAGGGCGGCCTTGTCCCAGAGCACCAATGCGGCGCGCTGGGCGGCACGGTTGGTGGGCACCCCGCTGAGGTCGAACCAATGGCCCTGTTGGCCACTGGCGAGGCCCGGTGTGTTGGTGGTGCGGAACCGCTCCTCGCCCGACGAGGTCTTGTAGCTCGCCACGAGGTTCGCGGTGGCGGGGTCGGTTACGCCAATGGCCGTGCGGAGCAAGGTGGCATGCACCGGACATACGGTGGCGCCCGTGGCATCCACAGGGCGCGAGACATTGAAATTGAAGTCGTAACGGTTGCCAGCAAGGCTTGTCAAGCTCATCAGCGACAGCAGGAACGAAACAACAGGTAAATGGAGTAAAGGTCTTTGTTTCATATCTTATCCAAAGATTAGTGTTTAGTTTGTACTCCCACAAAAGTAGGAAATAAAACAAACAAACACGCCTTGCAGAGGCGTGTTTGTTGAATCGTTGGACAATATTTGCAATAGTTGTACGATATTTCTCTTCGCAGCCTTTCCCTCGCAGGACAAAAAGACCCACGAAACACAAAGGAAAGGCCACAAACGGGACGACAAGACTGCCCTTACCCCTGGACACTACCAACCCCATAGCCAAGCGAAGCGATCCTCTTGGCTGGGCGAAAAAGCCGTAACTGGGAATCGAGAAGCTTAGCGCATGGCCAAGGCCTCATTCTCGTGGGCCTCCATGATCTCGCGCTCGCCAGGTCCCTTGTCGTTGATACCGCAAAGGTGGAGTATGCCATGGATGATGACCCGGTGCAACTCTTCGTCGTAATCCTTGCCAAACTTCTCGGCGTTGGTGCGAACGGTGTCGAGCGAAATGACAAGGTCGCCGTTGAGCACATCGCCCTCATCGTAGTCGAACGTGATGATGTCGGTGTAATAATCATGACCCAGATACTGGCGGTTCACCTCCAATATCTTCTCGTCGCTGACAAACATATAGCCAATCTCGCCCACCTTGCGTCCATGGGCCTGTGCCACGCGCTTGATCCAAGCGCTTGTGTCACGGTGGCGTATCTTCGGCATCTTTACGCCGTCTGCATTGTATGTGATCATATCTTATATGTATGAATTGATGTATCGGTTATCTGTAACGGGAGCCGTGGCCCCTATGGGTTCAATCGTGGGTCGGCGCATCCGATGGCGGTGCGGTCGGGAGCATGGCGGCAGCCTCAGCGTCCTTATGGAAAAACACCAGTTGGCGATAGGCCGTCGACGAGACCGACGCCAGCGCCTGACTTGAATAGAGCAGCACCGTCTCAAGGCCGCCCAACCGCTTATTGTAGTCGGCCTCCACCTTTTCGTATTCGAAATCGATGACCGACCGCACGCCGCGCACCATGAAACGTGCTCCAATGTCGTGGGCCAGGTCGACCATCATGCCGTCGTGGGCCATCACCTCCACACGCCGATTGCCTTGATAGAGGTGACGAATGGCCTCCACGCGCTCCTCAACGGTGAACATGTGGCGCTTCTCGGGGTTGACGGCCACCACGACCACCACCTTGTCGAACAACGCCAAGGCCCGCCTCACGATGTCGTCGTGGCCGATGGTGAACGGGTCGAAGCTCCCGGCGAAGAGGGCTATGCGCCCGTTGGGTGTGGGATGAGATGCTGAGTTCATGTTGGATTGATGTTTCGCGATGGATGGATAAAGGTTAGAACAACTCGGTCTGCATGACGTTACCGCTGTAGGGGTTGCGTCCCAGATGCTCGTAGGCCAAAGGCGTCACCATGCGGCCGCGTGGCGTACGCTTCACGAAGCCCTCCATGATGAGGTAAGGCTCGTACACATCCTCCACCGTTCCGGCGTCCTCGCCAATGGCGGTAGCAATGGTGGAGACGCCCACCGGCCCACCCTTGAACTTGTCGATGATTGTCAGCAGGATCTTGTTGTCGATCTCATCCAATCCATAGGAGTCGATGTTGAGGGCCGACAGGGCGATGTCGGCAATGTCCTTGGTGATGGTTCCGTTGCCCTTGACCTGCGCAAAGTCGCGCACACGGCGCAGCAAGCCGTTGGCGATACGGGGCGTTCCGCGACTACGACGGGCAATCTCCACGGCCGCGTCGTCGTCGATGGGCACCCTCATCAGCCGCGCCGAGCGGCGTATGATGCGCTGCAAGGTGGCGGGATCGTAGTACTCCAGGTGCATGTTGATGCCAAAACGGGCGCGCAGCGGTGCGGTGAGCATGCCCGAACGGGTGGTGGCTCCAATGAGCGTAAAGGGGTTGAGGTCGAGCTGTATGCTTCGCGCCGAGGGGCCCTTGTCGATCATAATGTCGATGCGATAGTCCTCCATGGCCGAATAAAGATACTCTTCCACAACGGGTTGCAAGCGATGTATCTCGTCGATGAAGAGCACATCGTTGGGCTCGAGCGACGTGAGGAGGCCGGCCAGGTCGCCGGGCTTGTCGAGCACAGGTCCCGACGTGATCTTGAATCCCACCCCCAGCTCGTTGGCGATGATGTTGCTCAACGTGGTCTTTCCCAATCCGGGAGGACCGTAGAGCAGGGTGTGGTCGAGCGGTTCATGGCGATATTTGGCGGCCTCAACAAAGACCCCGAGGTTTTCCACAACCTTGGGCTGACCGTTGAAGTCGTCGAAACGGAGCGGGCGAAGCGCGTTCTCGAAGTCTTTCTCCTCTCTTGTGATGTTGTTTTCTCGTATGTCGAAATCGTCAACCATGTGCGTTTTAATGCTTTCTAAGTGCAAAGATAACCATAAATGAGCGAAGGGTAAAAGGCCGAGGCGACAAAAGGCGAACCACAATATGTTAAAGCAAGTTAAAACAATTCATGGTTTTGTCGCAGTTAGCTCGCAACTTATTGATTTTCAACTTGTAGCCCCTTTAGAATAGAACGACATTCTTCGAGTATTCTGAGCACATCTTCGGTAGTTTCGGCCCTCAAAAGGGCTATTCGCGTCTGCCGGAAGTTGGGTATGCACTTGAATATGGGCGATGCGGCCAGGTGTCGTCGCGTATGGAGTATTCCACGGTACTCATCGATGCGTTCCACGTTGATTCGGAGCTGTTCTTCGAGGATATCTATCTTATCGTCTATGGTCAAGGGTGCAGGTAGTACCTGAGCTGCACCCTGAACGGTGTCGATATAGTCTCTACATTCCTTGAAAAACCAGGGCCGTCCGAACGTAGCTCTACCAATCATCACCGCATCGACCCCATAGTTTTCGAAGGCCAGGTTGGCCCGTTCGGGCGTGGTGATGTCACCGTTGCCAATGATGGGGATGTGGATGCGTGGGTTGCGCTTCACCTCGCCAATCAGCGTCCAGTCGGCTTCGCCCGTGTACATCTGCGACCGTGTGCGCCCATGAATGGTGAGCGCCTGTATGCCACAGTCTTGCAACTGCTCAGCCAGCGTGGTGATAACAAGGTCGTTCATGTCCCATCCCAGACGGGTCTTGGCGGTGACGGGCGTGTTCACGGCCTTCACCACAGCCTTCGTGATCTCGAGCATCTTGGGAATGTCGCGCAGCAGGCCGGCGCCGGCGCCCTTGCCAGCCACCTTCTTGACAGGGCATCCAAAGTTGATGTCGATAATGTCGGGGTGGAAGCTCTCCACGATCTTTGCCGCCTCGACCATTGGCTCCACCTCACGCCCATAGATCTGAATGCCCACTGGGCGTTCGTCGTCGTTGACATGCATCTTGGCGAGCGTGCTGGGAATGGATCGTATGATGGCGTCGGCCGAAACAAACTCCGTGTAGACCATGGCTGCGCCATAACGCTTGCATAGCTTGCGAAATCCGATGTCGGTAACGTCTTCCATGGGTGCAAGAAACAAAGGCTTGCTACCAAAATCTATATTGCCTATCTTCATAAATCTTTTTATTGTCTTACTAAGTTTTTCGCCAAGCCCACCCAACGGTCCATCCATCGGGGAACGGGAAGGCATCATTGGCGCTCGTTGGCGCCCCAAAGACCGTTTAACGCCCCTCCAGGGCCGTTTCTCGCCGCCAGCCTGCACTCTCCCACCGCATAGTCGATCGGGCCTTACAGCGCCTTAGGCGAGCAGATGGTAAACGCCTCCTGCGTAAGGTTTGACCACTCCCTTCATTTCGAGTTGGAACAACAGGGCGAGGATCGTTGCCATGGGTAGCCCCGTCTTGACGGAGATGGCGTCTTGCCGGAGGTCGTTGGTGGTTTCCAAGAGTTGTACGATGCGCATCTCGTCGTCGGAGAGGTCGGGAAAGAGTTGGCGCTCAATGCCGTTTCGGCGTGCCTCCACCAGTTTTTGGTCGTCGGCCCACCCCATGGCGTCCACGAAATCGGCTGCCGAGGTGATGAGCCCCGCACCGCAATCGCGTATGAGCCTGTTGCAGCCCTCGCTGTAAGGGGCGCCCACGGCGCCAGGGAACGCAAACACATCGCGGTTATATTCCTTAGCGATGCGTGTGGTGATAAGGCCACCGCCCTTCGCCGCACTCTCCACAAGGATGGTGGCGTCGCACAGACCCGCCGTGATGCGGTTGCGCCTCACGAAGTTGACCTTGTCGGGTTGCGTGTGGGTCATATACTCGGTGACGAGCCCACCATGCGCCACCATCTCGTTGGCCGTGTCGCGATGGCGTTGCGGATAGAGGGTGTCGAGGCCATGGGCCAGCACCGCCACCGTGTCCATCTGGTTGGCCAAGGCATAGCGGTGTGCATGAATGTCGACCCCATAGGCCAGTCCGCTCACAATGAGCGTATCGGGACAGCACCTCCTCAGGTCGGCCACAAAACGCCTGATTAGGTCCTCGCCATAGGGCGTGCAGTGGCGCGTGCCAACAACATTGATGACCCGCCGGGCGTTGAGGTCGGCCGTTCCCCGATAGAACAGCGCAAGCGGCGCGTCGGGCGTTTCCTTCAGCCGGCGCGGGTAGAGCGGATCGTTGAGGCATAACACCTGCACGTTGTGGTCGGCGGCCCATGCCAGTTCCTCCTCGGCCCGGCCTCGCATGATGTCGAAACTGGCCAGTTCCTGGACGATGCGCGCCGGCATACTCGGGAACATCCTCGGCAGTTCGCTCCGCTGCTCGACAATGGCGGTGGCCGATCCCATGCGCCGATAGAGCCCCACCATGACGTTGAGGTGGAAATAGCTCAGTCGGGCCAGGGCTACAGTGTTGATCAGTTCGTTGTCCACGTTGTATCTGTTGCGTTAGCGTATAAGGTGGGGTGCAGAGACCTGCACGGTGTATGGCTACAGGAATAATATGTTATAGCTTGTCGAAGCCAAAGGCGCGGTCGTAGTCCTCGCTCACACCGAGCTTGCCATGGATGAGGGTCACGAGGTCGACATCGGCGTGAAACGACAGTTTCATGTCGGAAGCGCGATAGATGTCGTGCTCGAATACATACCGCATACCTTCCTTCTTGAGGTTGAGGCACGACACCATCTCGTCGTCGCAGCGCAGGGGCGTCTTAAACTTCAGTTGCATACGCGCCACCACGGCGTCGACTCCCTTCTCGTGAAGGGCGGCGAAGCTCACGCCCAAGCTGCGCAAGAAGCGGTGGCGCGTATGCTCGGTGTAATGGAGATAGTTGGCGTTGTTGACGATGCCCTCGATGTCGCACTCATAGTCGCGCACATCCATACGTGTGGTAAACAGATATTCTTTCATATTGATGATGCGTTGTAGCCCATGCCATCTTACGTTATAGCCCGTGCTATGACGCGTCGACGCTGATGCTATCCTACATGATAGTTTATGTTATGATGCGCCCACCGACAGGCAGGGCGCACGGCGCAGAGCCTCATCCCTTGAGAAACTCGTAGCCGAAGCGGCAGCGCAAACAATCGCGCCGGTCGCAATACTCGTTCTTGAGCTGTATGAGCGCCTGCGAGTCGCCAGCGTTTTCGACGGGCAGCCCGCACGCTTTCCACATCCGCACGATGTGGTTGTCCTCGGCGCGCAACTGGTCGAGGAAGGCGAAGGCGCGGTCGCAGAGCCGCTCATCGCGCTTGTGGCGACCATAGGCAAAGAGCATTGGCACCACGGTGTTGATGAGCAGGAGGTTGACCGACGCGGCCGACAGGCGCTTCTCGCTGCGCGCACTCTCGCACCCGAAGGCGTAATGGGTCTGCCAATAGTCGGTGGGCGACGTGGCGAGCATTTGCTGGGCGCTCTTCACATCCTCGCAATCGATGAGCTGCGACAGTCCGGCCTTGCGGAGGAAATAGAGCCTGGCGAGTTGCGAGATGCGTATATGGGGAAAATTCTGTGGCCTCAGCCTCAAGAAGCGCCATAGATGGTGGTCGATGGGTTGGAGGCCAAACTTATGCGCCAGGTACTTGTATTCGCTGGCCATACGCTGGTAATAGGGGTCGGCAAGCGCCGCCTCGCGGTGCCGTTCGGGTATCGACAGGGGGTCGAGAAGGCCCGCCTGGCCCAAGAAGAGCGCCTCCACCTGGAACAGGTCGTCGCGGTGATGCCCCACCGCTCCCAGCGGCACGTTCATGGCCCACTGCTCCATGGCGTCGCCATTGATGCCAAAGCCATAGTTGCGGGCCATGGTAACGAAGTAGGCGGCCTCCCACGAACTCTGGCAGCAGGCGGCCCGACGGGCTATGTCGTCGGTCTTGCGCTCGAGGCGCTCGGTCTCGAGGGCACTCATCCACGAGTGGACCCTGATGCGCGAGAGGGTCGGCACGATTTTGTAACAAGGCGGGTAATTGTCGGCCTTGAGCAGTTCCTCATAGTTGCGCCGCACCGTCTCGGGCACGTCGAGCTGCATTTGCGGGGGCGTGAGGCCACTGGCGGTGCGCACCTCGGCGTCGATCACCCCGGCCACATGGAGCACAACATTGTTATAATGGTCGTCGCGCTCATGCCCATGCAGGAACCAATCGGTCGACTTGTCGTGTATCTCCACGTTGCCCACCCACAGTTCGCCGCCAATCTTCACCTTGGCGTTGAAGAAGTCGGGGCCCGCGTTGCGGTTGTGCAGGCCCGCGTCGATCACCTCCACCGGCTGTCCGTCGGTGGTGTGGAGCGCTCCGAGCGGAAACATCTTGTGCTTCCAACAGTAGTGCAACAGCTGTTCCATGTCGGTGAGGTTAGGGGGTTGTGCCGCTTACTTCCAGGCCTGCTCGTCGCCCATGACCTCGATGGCCTTCTCGACGATGTGGTTCTGCTGGTTGATGATCTGGAAGTATTCGCTCATGTCCCACAGGTCGCGGGCCACGAGGGCCTTGAGCTGTGCGCATAGCTGAGGCAGCGTTTTCTTAAGTTCGTCGTCGTCCTTGGGCTCCACCTTCTCTTTCTTTCCCTCGGCCATCACCTCGTCGATCAGGCTCTGCGGCACCTGGAAGTTATTGAGGAATGTTTGGAACGATGGGTACTGTCGGCGCAACTGCTTGCGGTGGTTGTCGACATACTTCAGGTTGACCTTGATGATAATGCCCTTGGCGGCCAGTTGCCTGTGGAGGCGTGTGTACTGGGTGGTGTCGAGCGGCACGAAGTAGTCGGGCATGATACCGCCCCCACCATACACCGTGCGATGGCGCCGGAGCGTTTGGAACTTCAGCGAATCGGCGAAGTGGATGGAGTCGGCGCTATACAGCTCACCATGCTTGTATCGGGTGTCGAGCTCCTGCTCGTAGCCCTTCAGGTCGCCCTTCTTGTAGGGTTTCTGTATGCAGCGCCCCGAGGGTGTGAAATAATGGGCGATGGTGATGCGCATCATCGACCCGTCGGAGAAGTCGACAGGACGTTGCACCAGTCCCTTTCCGAACGAGCGTCGGCCCACCACAAGGCCGCGGTCGTGGTCTTGGATGGCACCGGTGACAATCTCTGCGGCCGAGGCCGAGAACTCATTGACAAGCACCACCACACGTCCGTTCTGCAAGGTGCCGTTGCCTTGTGCGCGATACTCGTTGCGCGGCACACGGCGCCCGTCGGTGTAGACGATGAGGTCGCCCTTCGAGAGAAACTCGTTGGCTATCTGCACGGCGGCGATCATGTAGCCTCCGCCATTGTCTTGCAGGTCGAGCACCAGGTCGACCATGCCCTGTTTCTGCAACGCCTTGACCGCCTCCATAAACTCCTTGTAGGTGGTGGCGCCAAAGCTTCCGATGCGCACATAGCCCAGTCCGGGACGAACCATGTAACTGGCGTCGAGGGTCTTCACGGGAATCTTGTCGCGCACAACGGTGAAGGTGAGCTTGTCCTTGATGCCACGCCTGACGATGGTGAGCTTCACCTTCGACCCCTTGGGGCCGCGCAGGCGGCGCACAATCTCGTCGCGCGCCATCTTCACACCGGCGATGGCCGAGTCGTTGACGGCCACGATGCGGTCGCCAGCCAGAATGCCCACCCGCTCAGACGGTCCACCAGTGACGGGCTGGATGACGAGGAGCGTGTCGTTTTGCACGTTAAACTGGATGCCGATGCCCTCGAACGAACCGCCCAGCGACTCGTTCATGGCCTTCGTCTCCTTGGCCGTGGAATACGACGAGTGGGGGTCGAGCTTCTCGAGCATGCCGCGTATGGCGTCCTCGACAAGCTTGGGCTGGTCGACGGAGTCGACATAGAGCTCGCTGATGGCCAGCTCGGCTATCTGCAACTTACGCAGCAGCTCGTCGTTCAACGAGCGGTTGCCGCGCTGGGCGTGGAGCGAAGCGCAGGGAAGCAGGGCAAGAATGAGGGTAACAACAAGCGCGAAAAGGCGCGAAGGCTTTTCGCAGCCACACCGACGCGGGGCGCGGCGGTGGCGTATGGCAGGTTGAAGGTGTGTCATGGTTATGGTTTGTCTGGATATGCTATGATGGGAGGGCTGGCGGCAGCCGTGGGCCACCGCCCAGCCCCTATTCCTCCTCGGGAATGTCTTCTTCGATCACCAGGTTGTCGATAATGAAGTTTTGGCGCTCCATGGTGTTCTTGCCCATGTAGTACTCCAACAACTTCTGCACCTGGTCGTTCTTATGGAGCGTTACTTGCTCAAGGCGCATGTCGACTCCTATGAAGTGGGCAAACTCGTCGGGCGAGATCTCGCCGAGACCTTTGAATCGGGTAATCTCGGGGTCGGGGCCCAACTCGCGGATGGCGGTGACGCGCTCCTCGTCGGAGTAGCAGTAACGGGTGATGAAGTCGCTCTTCTTCTCGCCCTTGCCCATGCGACTGTCGTAGTCGGCCACCATGCTCTTGTTCTTGACCTTCGTGCGGCGGTTGCGCACGCGGAAGAGGGGTGTCTGCAACACGTAGACGTGGCCTTTCTTGATGAGCTCGGGGTAGAACTGCAGGAAGAAGGTGATGATGAGCAGGCGGATGTGCATGCCGTCGACATCGGCATCGGTGGCCACGATCACCTTGTTGTAGCGCAGGTTGTCGAGGCCGTCCTCAATGTCGAGGGCCGCTTGCAGGAGGTTGAACTCCTCGTTCTCGTAGACCACCTTCTTGGTCAGGCCAAAGGAGTTGAGGGGCTTGCCTCGCAGCGAGAACACCGCCTGGGTATTGACGTCGCGGCTCTTGGTGATGCTTCCACTTGCCGAGTCGCCCTCGGTGATGAAGATGCAACTCTCCTCCTTGCGGTTGTCCTTGGCGTCGCAATAGTGTATGCGGCAATCGCGCAACTTGCGGTTGTGGAGGTTGGCTTTCTTGGCGCGTTCGCGCGCCAGCTTGGTGACGCCGGCCATGGCCTTGCGCTCGCGCTCGCTCTCCTTGATCTTGTTCTCAAGCACGTCGGCCACATCCTCCTTGTGGATGTGCAGGTAGTTGTCGACCTCGCGCTTGAGGAAGTCGCCCACATACTTGTTGATGGTCTCGCCACCGGGTTCCATCAGCGTGGAGCCGAGCTTGATCTTGGTTTGCGACTCAAACACGGGTTCCTCCACATTGATGGCGATGGCCGCCACAATGCCGTTGCGGATGTCGGTATACTCGTAGCTCTTGTCGTAAAACTCCTTGATGGTCTTGGCAATATGCTCCTTGAAGGCGCTCTGGTGGGTTCCTCCCTGGGTGGTGTGCTGGCCATTGACGAAGCTGTGGTACTCCTCGCCATACTGGTTGGTATGGGTGAAGGCTATCTCGATGTCCTCGCCCTTGATGTGGACGATGGGATAGAGCGGGTCGGTGGTCATGGCATCGACAAGCAGGTCTTCCAAACCGTTGCGGCTCTTGATGCGACGGCCGTTGTACATGATGGTGAGCCCGGAGTTGAGGTAGGTGTAATTGCGGAGCATGGTCTCCACAAACTCGCCATGGAACAGGTAGTTCTTGAAGAGGGTGTTGTCGGGCTCGAAGTAGATGTAGGTACCGTTCTCGTCGTTGCTGGCCTCGGTTAGGTCGCTCATCAGCTTTCCGCGCTCGAAGACGAGGCTGCGCACCTTGCCCTCGCGGAAGCTCTTCACCTCAAAGCGGGCGCTGAGGGCGTTGACGGCTTTCACGCCGACGCCATTGAGGCCGACGCTCTTCTTGAAGGCCTTGGAGTCGTATTTGCCGCCGGTGTTGAGCACAGAGACGGCCTCCACAAGCTTTCCCTGCGGAATGCCGCGGCCATAGTCGCGCACGGCAACACGCAGGTCGTCGTCGATGTCGACCTCGATGCGGTCGCCAGCTTTCATCTTAAACTCGTCGATGGAGTTGTCGATGACCTCCTTCAGGAGCACATAGATGCCGTCCTCGGGCAGCGATCCGTCGCCCAGGCGGCCGATATACATGCCGGGTCGGGTGCGCACATGCTCCATGTCGCTGAGATGGCGAATGTTGTCGTCGGTATAGTCGACGGTGGGCTGCACGGCGCCCTGCGACTGTGGTTCGTTGGTTATGTCGTTGCTCATGAAATGATAGTGTGTCTTGATAACATGGGTTGGGTCTTCGTCAGGGGTGTGGGGTGGATGGGGCGTTACAGCTCCTTGCGGTAGCAGCGACGGCGCTTGTGGTTGATGGGGTCGAGAGCGCCCCACTGTCCCTGCACGCCTTCGTTGCTCTCCATCTCCACCTGCGACTCGCCCCACTTGATGCCGTATTCGTTGTAGCGGGGAATGAGATCGGAGAAGAGCAGGGCGTTGGCTCCCTTGGCGCGATACTCGGGCAGGAAGCCCACAAGCAGGAGGTCGACGCCCTCGGTCTTGCGGAACTTGATGGCACGCAGCACATGCCACCAACCAGTGGGCAGCAGGCGGCCGCGACGGCATTTCTGCAGGGCGTGCGACAGCGAGGGGATGGTGATGCCCATGCCGGCCACGGCGTCGTTCTTGTTGCCGTCGACAATGACGGTCACAAGGTTGAGGTCGACCATGGGCATGTACATCTTGACATACTGGTCGATCTGGCGGTCGGTGAGCGACACGAAGCCGTAGAGGTTGGTGTAGGTGGCGTTGATGATCTCGAAGAGCTTGCGTCCCCATCCGCCCTGAAACACATCCTTGCGGGTGAGCTTCTTGACGTGAAGGTTGTAGCGCTTCTCCACCAGGCTGGCTATCTTGGCGTATTTCTCGGGCACCTTATCGGGCACGGGAAGGAAGTATTCCACATAGTCGTTGTCCTTGGCCCAACCACCCATCTGCTCCATGTGGCGGGGGTAATAGTCGTAGTTGTAGATGGTGGCCATGGTGCCGAGCTTGTCGAAGCCCCAGGTAAGCATGCCCTCGGGGTCCATGTCGCTGAATCCGAGGGGGCCCACCATGGCGGTCATGCCATTTTCGCGACCGTAGGCGGCCACGGCGTCGAAGAGGGCGCGGCTCACCTCGAGGTCGTCGATGAAGTCGATCCATCCGAAGCGAACGTCCTGCCTGTTCCAGTGCTTGTTGACGCGGTAGTTGATAATGGCGGCAACGCGGCCTGCCACCTTGCCATCCTTGTAGGCCAGGAAATACTCGGCCCTGCAGAAGTCGAAGGCGGCATTTTTATGCTTGTCAAACGTATTCTTTTCGTCGATATACAAATTGGGCACATCATAGGGACTGCCCGCATACAAATCGTAATGAAAATCGATGAAGGTCTTGAGATCTTTCTTGGTCTCGACCTTGCGTATTTCTACTGCCATGAATGTTATAAATTCTTGATGTTGAATGCCTTTAAGTATGCAAAAATATAAATTTTTGAGCGAAAAGCCAAGCCAAACGGGCTTTTTAGCATTTGTTTACCGTATTTTGACAGTGTAAGAAGGTTTTACGGCAACTGAAGCATAATGGGATAGGGAGTGAACAACGGGAGTGTGAACTGCTGGAGACAACACCGATTATACATTTCACAGGATAGCGCACGTTATAGAACATAAGTCGTAATAACGGGTATATTACGAAGCAAAAGGCGACTGAATAATCCCAACAATCTATACTATAATCTACACGTTTCTTTTCGACGACGGAATTATTGGGCGCAAATACGCGATTCTCGGCGTGTTTTCGTAACTATCTACCAGTCAGCACGTTGTGCTAACAATCTAACATTTCACTCTCCAAATTTCATGTTCCGCCTTGCGGTTAGGCATCTTTGGCCCCTCGAAACATGGCTAACCGCAAGACGATACCTTCCCAACCGAGGCGCCGAAAGGCATCTTTCGCAACACCCAACATGCCTAACCGCAACACCATGCCAACGATTTGGGATGACGGGAACGCAAAAACGGCAAAATCGCTCGCTGGAACAACCGAAAAAGTAGGCACGCTTTTTGGTTATAATATCCAACAAGCGGAGGGCGGAGGCCATCGGTCCGAAAAGGCGCATCATGCAAGCCACCAAAGACAATCAGGTCGAAGGAAAAATGAATTTGTAGGCGCAAACTGGCCGAAGGTAGCGCAAATAGTTGTACCTTTGCAAAACGAAACGCCTAAACAGAGAACAATACATATAACAACCTAATAAATAACGACTCATGAGAAGACTTTTTCTTTTGTCGGCTGCAACTCTGCTGTCGGCTGCTATGTCGGCACAGACCGTGGCACGTATGGGCAACCTGAAGCCTGAACAGAAGTCGATGGCCATCAGCCTGAAACTCACTGGCGAGCTCTCGACAGATCGCAACGGCGACTATCGACAAATGCGCGACCTGTGTTTCCAAGTGCGCACCATCGACCTCGGCGAGGCGCAAAGCACGGAAATACCCAAGAACGCGTTCCACTCGCGCCATCAGATCGAGAACATCACCCTGCCAAAGGTTCTGAAAACCATTGGAACGCAGGCCTTCTTCGCTTGCGATAAGCTGCAGGGCATCACCATCCCGGCCACGGTGGAGACCATTGGCGCAGCCGCTTTCTCGGGATGTAAGAGCATCAGCCAACTCACCATCGAGGGCACGCCCACCATCGGCGAGTATGCCTTTGCACGACTGGCGGGACTGAAAACGGTGACGGTGCTGTCGAAGGTGCCGCCCAAGGCTGCCATAACTGCGTTCGACGGTGTGGAGCCGGGAAGCGTGAAGCTCATCGTACCGAAGGGTAGCGAGAAGGCGTATAGGAAGGCTGCCGGATGGAGCCGCTTCTACACGGCGCAGAAATGGGCTTGGGAGGTGAGCGACCCCACACAGTGCCTGGCGCCCATGCCGCAAGAGATGAACCTGATGAAAAGGGCCAAGGCGCTCAACGTGAAGACGGCGTGGAACGTGTATGCGAAGCAGGGCGATGGCGAGAAGCTGGCCAACGAGGTGGAGCAGGCGCGCAACATGCTCAGCGAACGCATCGGAAACATTGTGAACAGTCGTCAGCGCGGCATTGAGATGGTGCTCTCTCTCGACCCCACACTCAACGACGACGAGGCATACACGATCGATGTGGATGCCAACGGGGTGAGCATCAAGGGTAAGACGGCGCGTGGCGTGTTCTGGGGTCTGATGACGCTCGACCAGATATTGCTGGGATCGGGTACGAAGCCTTGTGTGGACGCCATTCCGCACCTCACCATCAAGGACGCACCGCGTACGCATGTGCGTGAGCTGATGGTGGACCCCGCCCGCACATTCATCCCCCTGGAGGAGCTGAAGGCGTTTATCCCCGAGATGGCGCGCTACAAGCTCAACGCTCTGCACCTGCACCTGGTGGACGACCAGGCATGGCGCATCGAGATCAAGAAATACCCGCAACTCACGGAGCAGGCGTCGTCGCGCTGGGGACAGGACGACATACAGATGCCTTACAAGGGCTATTACACGCAGGAGCAGATGCGCGACCTCGTGAAGTATGCCGCACGATATCACGTGGAGATTGTTCCCGAGATTGAGATGCCGGGACATGAGGTGGCAGCCATCAGCGTGTTCCCTGAGCTGACGTGCCACCAGCGACAGGTGCCCATCCGCACCACATGCGGCGTGTCGAACGAGTTGCTCTGCCCAGGCAATGAGTTTACCTACGAGTTCCTCGGCAATGTGTTTAAGGAGATTGCCGATATCTTCCCGTCGAAATACATCCACCTCGGTGGCGACGAGGCGGGCAACCCGGCGCTCAACTGCTGGACCGACTGCCCAAAGTGTCAGGCGCTGAAGAAGAAACTGGGCATCACCACGACCGACCGGTCAGACAACTGGCAGTTGCAGGGATACCTCTTCGACCGTGTCATCGAACTGCTGCGCGACACGTATCACAAGACGCCCATGTTCTGGTATGAGACCGATTTCAAGAAGATTCAGCCGGGATGCGTCACCTTCGCATGGCGACACGGACTGACCAACAAGGCACTGGAGGCTGCGGTGGAAAACAACGCGCGCATCATGCTCTGCCCCGGAGAGCACTGCTACTTCGACTATCCCATGGCCAACGGCGACATGCCGGAGGTGAACTGGGGTATGCCCACCACTACGCTCAAGGCTACCTACAGCCTCGACCCTGCCTGGGGACACGACAAGAAGTTTGAGCAGAACAACCTGTTTGGTGTGGCAGGAACGCTGTGGAGCGAGTGCATCACTTCGCCTGAGCGCATCTACTACCAAGCCTACCCACGCGCCATCGCATTGGCTGAGGCAGGATGGAGTCAGCAGGAGAACCGTTCATGGGAGTCGTTCATCAAGCGTCTGGGGGCGCTGGCCAACGACATGATGCGCCGTGGCATAACGTTCTCTATGGAATACTAATCGATCGATAGGATTTTGCCTCATGGATTCCATGTGGCGTAAGGATGAATCCCTAATCGTCATTAGATAAGCTCCTCATCGTCTTCCTATTTCGGCCTAATGACCGATTGGGGTTTAACAGCCGATTGGGGGTAACAGAAAGCCCTTTGTTGCAAGGTCATGGATGCAACAAAGGGCTTTTTCAGCTCTATACTGTAAGGAGCAGGTGGGACGGAATGGACCTATAAAACGGATAAGCGCAGGCCCAAGGAGCCGGGGCACCAAGGACAGGAAGCGGCGTTAGGGCGCAACCAACTTTTCGGTAAGGATCAACCGATGTTCCTTGCCTATGGTGGTAGCAAACACATAAAGGCTGCCACCATCCTTGAGCTTCAGCCTTCGGCGAAGGGCATCGGCCGTAAGGGGAAAATGGCGGACGGCGATGTTGGCTTGGCTCACGCCTTGGAACGCCTGGCGCAAATCGCGCTTGTTCATGGAGGTGATGCGAAGGATGCGAAACTGGCGACCGGGGAAATGGGGTACGGCGCCATTCGAAAGATACAGGTGGGCGTCGGAACTGATCTGGGAAACGCCAAACGCCACCGCTATCTCACGGAAACATCCCGCTTTCATGATGCTGCTATTGGGTACAAGCAGGACGCTCGGAGTGGCATCGGGCGAATGTGTAGGGAGCGAAACGTTGTGGAACTCCTCATCTGGCATGACTCTTGAGGCGTCAGCAGGGCGACCTGAAACGATTCCTGGAGCGCATGAAGCATCATCGGAGGGACGCAGAGCATCATCAGAAGCTCGCAAAGCGCCTTCCAAGGGGCGTGAAGCGCCGGAAACACAATAAGTGAACGTCTGCCCGTCATTGACACAAAACACGCGCAGAGGGCGTTTTTCGCGCGTCAAAACGAGAAGAAGTTCCTTGCACTCGTTGGAAACCGACACGACGTGCACCTCTGAGACGTTTTTAAGCTTGCGTACGGCCTCGTGCCAGTCGAGCATGGGTGAGAGCTTGATTACCACAATATCGGCCCGCAGAAGCAAAGTATCGCACAATCCAACGACATCGGGGGTGCAGTCCTCCATGCCAAAGACCTTGCGGCCATAGGTGTCGCGGCGGGCTGGATCGAGATAAATAAGGGTCAGAGGGTGGGAGCAGCCTGTCGTACGTTCGGGTACCAACGGCATCGTTTGCAGGTACGTTACTCCATCGCCAACATGAATTTCCACGTGACCGAGTCCCAGTTGTTGAAAGTTATGTTGGGCAATCGGGCACAACGTTTCGTTGCGTTCCACATAGACCGCATGGGCAAAGGCGCGCGCCATCCATGAGAAATCGACTCCGAAACCGCCCGTGAGGTCGACCAAAAGGCCATGTTCAGCCGCATCAGCGCCAACCAGGCGGGAGGCCAACGAAGCCTTATAGATGGCGGTTGGCTCGCTTGAACACTGCTCCATATTAAGGTGGGGCGGGTATTCCAAACCATCGCATGCAGCCCAAGAGGGCAACTTGCGGCGTGCTGTCTGCCATCCGCTGATCTGGGCCAATGCCCAAGGCATATCCACATCTGGGTTCTTGTCGCCTAAGAATGCAAGGCGATTGACGTCGTCTTCTCTATGCAATTGGACAAATTGAAGGGTTGCTTCGTTCTTCATGCTACTTGAATGTTTGGTCCGGCGCGCAATGACATAGGTTCGGATCACAATTATAAATGCTTGGTCCGGCGCGCAATGACGTAGGCTCGGATCACAATTATAAATGCTTGGTCCGTCACCCAATGACGTAGGCTCGGATCACGATTTGTTTGCAAAGGTAGGAAAAACAATTCAGATGGGGTAGAAAAAACAATTCAGATGGAAAACAAAAAGCAAATAGGCTTGCGTTGCTTAGGGCTTTACCCACATAATGATGCTTCGTCAACCCGCGCAGTCAACACCTCGACGACAACGAGGTGAGTTTTACCTGCATAATAATGCTTCGTCAGCTGGTTTGGCGACAAGGCGGCCAAACTGGTTGCAGAGTTTTACTCGCATAATGATGCTTCGTCAACGGGTGTCAACCACTTCTTCGAAACAATATTAGGCACTATAAGCATCATACACGTTGCAAATTCATTCAACATGACCTGAACATTATGGGCAAATGCCATCTGGGTAGGCACCCCCATTCACATGCCACGCATAGCGCACCTGGGTGCGATAGCTAAATCAAACAAACGTCCGCAATGCGCATGAGAAGAAAGCTATAACAATAAACGCCCACAGGCGAAAAGGAATTCACCTGTGGGCGTATCGTGTGTGATAGAAAGATCGGATTAGTCGGCGAGCTTAGCCTTGATGTACTCGCGGTTCAGGCGAGCGATGTTGGCGATAGACTCGTTCTTCGGGCACTCAGCCTCACAAGCGCGAGTGTTGGTGCAGTTACCGAAGCCCAGCTCCTCCATCTTGGCAATCATGTTCTTGGCGCGACGTGCAGCCTCGGGACGACCCTGGGGCAGCAGAGCAAACTGGCTGACCTTGCTTGAAACGAACAGCATAGCTGAACCGTTCTTACAAGCGGCTACGCAAGCACCGCAACCGATACATGTAGCGCAGTCCATTGCCTCATCGGCATTGTCCTTGGAAATCAGGATGGCGTTAGCGTCCTGAGCCTGACCCGTGCGAACAGAGGTGTAACCACCAGCAGCGATGATCTTATCGAAAGCTGAACGGTCGACCATGCAGTCCTTGATGACAGGGAAGGCAGCCGAACGCCAAGGCTCAACAGTGATAACGTCGCCATCGTGGAAACGACGCATGTAGAGCTGGCAAGTAGTGGCTCCCTGAGCGGGACCGTGGGGGTTACCGTTGATGTAGAGCGAGCACATGCCGCAGATACCCTCGCGACAGTCGTGGTCGAAGACGAACGGCTCCTTGTCCTGCTCGATGAGCTGCTCGTTGAGAATGTCGAGCATCTCCAGGAATGAAGTATCACCGGGGATGTCCTTCATCTCAAAGGTGTCGAAATGGCCTTCGGCAGTAGGGCCGTTCTGGCGCCACACCTTAAGTGTGAATGATATATTCTGATCCATTTGAATTGTTCTGAAGTTAAATAATGTTTCTGCTTTTCCACGCGTCTCCTTATATAAGAAGACAAGGGGTGACTACGACTTATAGTTACGGGTCTGAACCTTAATATACTCGTAGTTGAGCGGCTCCTTGTGCAAGACAGGGGCTGTATCGTCGTCCTTCTGGTACTCCCAGCAAGCAACATACATGAACTCCTCGTCATTACGCTTAGCCTCGCCTTCCTCAGTCTGGCTCTCCTCACGGAAATGACCACCGCAGCTCTCGTTACGCTCAAGGGCATCGTAAGCGATCAGCTCACCCATGAGGATGAAGTCGCGCAAGTGGATAGCCTTGTCGAGCTCAACGTTCAAGCCCTCCTTAGAGCCAGGAATGCGAACGCAGGTGTCGAACTGCTCACGAACCTCCTTCAGCTTCTTAAGAGCAGACTTCAAGCCTTCGGCGTTACGAGCCATACCCACCTGGTTCCACAGAATCTTATAAAGCTCCTTGTGGATAGTGTCGACGCTCACGAGCTTGCTCTTGTCGGCCTGCTTGTGCTGGATGTCGTAGATGCGATCCATCTCGGCCTGTACCTTCTTCTCAGCCTCCTCAAACTCGGGCAGGTTGGTGGTGAAGCGAGGAACAGTGATCTGGTCGGCCAGGTAGTTCTGCATGGTGTAAGGAATCACGAAGTAACCATCGCTCAGACCCTGCATCAAAGCAGAGGCTCCCAGACGGTTGGCACCGTGGTCGGAGAAGTTGCACTCACCAAGGGCGAACAGACCCTTGACGCTGGTCTGCAACTCATAGTCGACCCAAAGACCACCCATCGTGTAGTGGATAGCGGGGAAGATCATCATCGGGTTATCGTGAGGATCAACGTCGGTAATCTCCTGATACATGTCGAAGAGGTTGCCATAACGCTCGTCAACACGCTGGCGGCCAAGGCGCTGGAAAGCGTCTGAGAAGTCGAGGAACACAGCCAGACCGGTGTTGTTCACGCCGAAACCATGGTCGGTACGCTCCTTAGCGGCACGTGAGGCCACGTCACGGGGAACAAGGTTACCGAAGGCGGGATAGCGGCGCTCCAAGTAGTAGTCGCGATCCTCCTCGGGAATGTCGCGGCCCTTGATCTCACCACGCTGCAGGCGCTTAGCGTCCTCAAGCTTCTTGGGAACCCAGATACGACCGTCGTTACGCAGAGACTCAGACATAAGGGTCAACTTAGACTGCTTGTCGCCATGGACGGGGATACAGGTGGGGTGAATCTGAACGAAGCAAGGGTTAGCAAAGTAAGCACCCTTACGGTATGCCTGGATAGCAGCTGTGCAGTTGCAACCCATAGCGTTGGTAGAAAGGAAGTAAGCATTGCCATAACCACCGGTAGCCAAGCAAACGGCGTGAGCTGCATAGCGCTCGAGCTTACCGCTGACAAGGTCCTTGGCGATGACGCCACGGCAACGACCATCGATGATCACAACATCCTCAACCTCTGTACGAGTGTGGAGCTCCACGGTGCCATTGTTCACCTCCTTCATCAATGAGCTGTAGGCGCCGAGCAGCAACTGCTGACCGGTCTGGCCCTTGGCGTAGAACGTACGGCTCACCTGCACACCACCGAACGAACGGTTGGCAAGCATGCCACCATACTCACGGGCGAAAGGAACACCCTGAGCGACACACTGGTCGATGATGGAGGCGCTCACCTCTGCCAAACGATACACGTTGGCCTCGCGGGCACGGTAGTCACCACCCTTGATCGTGTCGTAGAACAGACGGTACACAGCGTCGCCATCGTTCTGGTAGTTCTTGGCGGCGTTGATACCACCCTGAGCGGCGATAGAGTGTGCACGACGGGGACTGTCCTGGATGCAGAAGTTGATAACATGGAAGCCCATCTCGCCGAGAGAGGCAGCGGCGCTGGCACCTGCCAGACCGGTACCTACGACGATGATGTCGAGCTTACGTTTGTTAGCCGGGTTAACCAGCTTTTGGTGGGCTTTATAGTTGGTCCATTTCTCGGCCAAGGGGCCCGCTGGAATCTTAGAATCAATTTGTGACATAATGATTTGAATTTATTATTAACACATACTTGGAGCGAAGCCAAGCCAGAAGCTCAGCACGAGAATGGCAAACACACCCAGGAGAACGGTGACGTAAACAACGCCAATGGTCTGCCAACGCTTCAACCAAATCTTACCGCTCCAGCCCAGGGTCTGCATAGATGACCAGAAACCGTGAGTCAGGTGGAACCACAGAGCAACAATCCAAACGAGGTAAAGCACGGAGTAGACCGGGCAAGAGAACACCTCCTTGATCCAGCCAAAGCCATCAGCGGCGCCAATGGCGTTCTGCGCACCCGTGAACTCAGCGAGCATCATGTGTGCCCAGAAGTTGTAAAGGTGAAGAAGAAGACCGACAGCGATGATGATGCCGAGCACCAACATGTTCTGAGAGGCCCAAGACACCTCAGGACGACGGTTAGAAACTGCGTAGCGCTGATCACCACGAGCACGGCGGTTCTGAGCCGTGAGGATGAAAGCATACACGATGTGGCAGCAGGCAAGGAATGCCAAGCCAAGCGTGCCGACAACTGCATACCAGTTTGCACCCAAGAACTCGCAGACGGCGTTGTATGCGTCTCCAGAGAAGAACGCAGCAACATTCATCGCACAGTGGAAGGTAAGGAAGAGAACGAGGCAGATGCCAGTGAGCGACATCACCACTTTCCTACCAATTGGAGAATTGATTAACCACATAAATGATTGATTTTTAATTATTTGAATGTTAGATTTAATTCCAATCTGATTAGATTTTATAGGACCATTCCTAAGGGTTGGGGGTTCCTCCGAGGCACACCATACCTTATATTAGGTATTCGAGAGCCTCTTAATGAGTGCAAAAATACTATATTTTAATGATTAATCAAAGTAAAACGAATAAAAAATCGAATTTATTTCTTACTTTTGCCGAAAAGACTAAAACATGGATTTTAAATACGATGTGATAGTGATTGGTGGAGGCCACGCGGGCTGCGAAGCGGCGTGCGCATCGGCAAACATCGGAGCCAGGACGCTGCTCGTCACCATGGACATGAACAAGATTGCGCAAATGAGTTGCAACCCTGCCGTGGGAGGCATTGCCAAAGGTCAAATCGTGAGGGAGATCGACGCCCTTGGCGGACAGATGGCCCTCGTCACCGACGCCACCGCTATCCAATTCAGGATGCTCAACAAAGGCAAAGGACCGGCCGTGTGGTCGCCCCGCGCCCAGTGTGACAGAGAAAAGTTTATATGGGAATGGCGACGCGTCATCGACCGCACACCGAACCTCGACATCTGGCAAGACCAAGCCGAGGAGCTCATAGTGGAGAACGGACAGGCCGTCGGTGTGAAGACGATATGGGGCGTGGAGATACGCGCCAAGGCTGTCGTCATCACCGCAGGCACATTCCTCAATGGACTGATGCACATCGGGAACCACAAGGTTCCGGGTGGCAGGTGCGCAGAACCTGCAACCTACCACCTTACGGAAAGCATCACCCGATGGGGCATTAGGTCCGAACGGATGAAAACCGGAACGCCCGTGCGCCTCGACAAGCGCTCCATCCACTTTGAGGACACGGAAGTGCAGCCCGGCGACGAGGGCAACCAGCAGTTCTCATACATGGCTCCCCACCGACGGCTCAAGCAACTCCCGTGCTGGACATGCTACACCAACAGCCGCGTGCACGACATCCTCAAGGCCGACATTGCCAACTCCCCACTCTACAACGGACAGATACAATCGACAGGCCCACGTTATTGTCCGTCGATCGAAACCAAACTTGTCACCTTCCCCGACCGCGACCAACACCCGCTGTTCATCGAGCCCGAGGGTGAGGACACGAACGAGATTTACCTCAACGGCTTTTCATCGTCTATGCCCATGGAGACGCAACTGCGCGCCCTCCATGAGATACCGGCGCTTAGGGAAGCAAAAATCTATCGACCGGGCTACGCCATCGAATACGACTACTTTGACCCCACGCAACTCAACCACTCGCTGGAATCGAAGGTGATCGAAGGCTTATACTTCGCCGGACAAGTCAACGGAACCACAGGTTACGAAGAGGCCGGAGGCCAAGGACTGGTGGCAGGCGTCAACGCCGCGTTGAAATGTGCGGGCAGCGAACCGCTCGTCATGGGACGCGACGAGAGTTACATCGGCGTGCTCATCGACGACCTGACGACCAAGGGCGTTGACGAGCCCTATCGCATGTTCACCTCTCGCGCCGAGTATCGCATCCTTCTCCGACAGGACGACGCCGACGCGCGACTGACCGAGAAGGCATACCAACTCGGCCTGGCCAAGCGCGAGCGACTGGACTGGTGGTTAGAGAAGAAAGAGAACATCAGGAAGATCATCGAGTTCTGCGACCAAACCTCCGTAAAACCTAAAGACATCAATAGCGCTTTGGAGGCCATCGGCACCACCCCACTCCGCATGGGATGCAAAATATCCGACCTTATTGGACGACCGCAGGTGAGCATCAAGCAACTGGCAGAAATCATCCCAGAAATAAAGGAAGCCCTTGATACGCCACAGAACCGAAAGGAAGAAATTGCCGAAGCAGCCGAGATACGCATCAAGTACAAAGGTTACATCGAACGAGAGAAAATCGTTGCCGACAAGATGCACCGCCTGGAAGACATCCGCATCAAAGGAAGGTTCAAATACAGCGAGCTCCATGAGATTTCCACGGAAGGCCGGCAGAAACTGGAGCACATCGATCCCGACACATTGGGGCAGGCAAGTCGCATTCCCGGCGTTTCCCCAAGCGACATCAACGTGATGCTTGTGCTACTCGGACGTTAAACGTTTCACGTGAAACACGAATACGGATAAACCACTAAGAATTAAACAATTAGACATAAAGTAAAACGTTAAACATGAACAATCAAATCCTATTAAACAACTTGCGTTGCATCCCTGATTGGCCGATCAAAGGCGTTAATTTCCGCGATGTTACGACACTGTTTAAGAGTGCAGAGTGCATCAAAATCATTACGGATGAGCTCTACGATCTTTATAAGGACAAAGGCATCACGAAGATCGTGGGTATTGAGAGCCGCGGTTTTGTGATGAGTTCGGCCGCAGCCATTCGTTTGGGCGCAGGAATCGTGCTTTGCCGCAAACCAGGCAAGTTGCCTTGCGAGACCATCCAGATGAGTTACGCCAAGGAGTACGGCATCGACACCATCGAGATTCACAAGGACTCGATCACCGAAGACGACGTGATTCTTCTCCACGACGACCTGTTAGCCACGGGCGGCACGATGAAAGCGGCATGCGATTTGGTTCGCAAGTTTCATCCCAAAAAGGTTTATTGCAACTTCATCATTGAACTTCAGTCGGAGTTTCCGAATGCTCGCGACATCTTCGACGATGACATCGAAGTGACAAGCCTCCTTCAGTTCTAAGGTCTTCCCAGAGATTTCGCAAGACACATCCGGTCGAGCCCGAATAACTGGAACCATCTTTTTGATTCGGGAAAAACACATCCCATATCACAACTGGGCAACGCCCACCATATTCCCCAGGCACATTCCCATAACAAGGAACATGCCTGGGGATTTTGTTTGCACACAAACGATTGGTTGGACCCATTGGAGAAAATCATAGACAAAGAGCTACAAAGGTCAGAATCGCACCATCGACGCCATTCCTATAAAGGAAAGAAGCCAATCCATACCCATCACAAGGAATGGCCATGCTCACAGGTGCAACATAACAAAACAAGCCGAGCGGAAATGCAACACACCGTTAAAAGAACGTTTTCCACAAGAGAAACGCCAAAAACACATCTGATACATTTGGAGAATCAAAACCTTTTGGGTGCGCTTAGCGGAACTATCGGCATCATTTAGGCCATCTCTCCAATCTTACCAAGCAACGCCTTTTATCACCAACCAATATCTTGCGTTTTTATAAGAGCGCACACAACTGCAACGCTTACATGCGGACACCATAGCGATGCGCTCGCCTCATAGGTCCCAAAAGGCCCAGACAACAAAAAGAGAAATAGCGACGAAACGTTTATCTCTTACGAAAACGCTCTTGACGCCAATAAAATTGGGGCAGCGTACAGGATGAGCACTCTATAGCCAACGACAAAGAAGCATATGGAACATTTCGCCTAAGAAAGACAGGTAAGAGTTTCATGAAAGAGAAAGGTAAAATGTTGGCGCATGAATAAGACGCAATGGCAAACCAACAACGCTTTTACTTGAAAAGAAGAAAAGGAGCGAACGCTTCAAAAATAAAAGCTTTGAATTATTGGCAAGCCCCCATATTTTTCTTAAATTTGCAATGCGATTTCCTCAGGAAAAAGGAAAGAACAGGCAAGCGAAAACAAACATTGGGAAAACGGCGAGTGGCGCAATCCAAAAGGCGAAAGTACCACACACGACGTGGCCACACGTCATCCTAAGTAACAAACTATCCATATTGAGGATTTACAATGCTCCTACAAGAAAGTTGCGATAAACCAAAGAAGGATTAAAACAGCTCCTATGAAAGGACAGTTAAATACCGGAGAAGGATTTACAGCTTGGCTGTGAAGGTTAAGCGCAGCACCCGAAAAGGATCGTAGCCTCGCCCGAGAAGCGCCAAGATTGAACTGACGAAAGGTCTACGGAATTCTATCCAGAGGTTAGAGGAAGCCAGGGCTGAAGCACACCTAATACGGATAGAGAACACCACAAAGGCTGTCCGAAAGCCTACGTATCACAAACATAGGGCACACCTCTCGCAAGAGCTGGTCTAAGAGAAGGCAACGCCAAAGAGCACCTCTCGCAGGCGCTGGTCTAAGAGAAGGCAAAACAAGCGGTCTCAGAAGGCAATCGAAGGGTTCCAAGGACATCCCGTTGACACATGAAAAAGTATTGGCGGTCACTCCAAAGAACACAAGCGGCGGCACAGGAAGCACAAACAAGTGTAACGCATCATTTGAACAGGGGTAGAAAGCCTTCCTCATCGCCCTGACAAGCGCCCTGGCCTTTGTGCCCGAAACTCCTACCCGCACCACAGTAAAGCACACGCCAAAAGGTTTAACTGCAACCTTATGAGGCAGTTAACAAGTGGGATAAAGAAGGCAACGGTCGATATGTTTCACGTGAAACAAGATTACCCGAAACACCAATAGATAAAGGGGAAACGAAGATGACAAAAGAAGAAAACGAAGCTCGATTGGCATACCTCAAGAACATCGTATTGAACATGCCACAGAAGCCGGGCAGCTACCAGTATTACGACAAGCGCAGGGAGCCGGGAGAGAACCCGGACCCGGCACATATCATATACGTAGGAAAGGCCAAGCACCTCAAAAACCGTGTATCGAGCTACTTCCACAAGGAGGTGGACCGATACAAGACGAAGGTGCTTGTGTCGAAGATCCAAGACATCACCTACACGGTTGTTAACACAGAAGAGGATGCCTTACTGCTCGAGAACGCCCTTATCAAACGCTATAATCCACGTTACAATGTGTTGCTAAAGGATGGCAAGACCTACCCAAGCATCTGTGTCACAAACGAGTTTTTCCCCCGCATTTTCAAGACGCGTACCATCAACAAAAAAACTGGCACATACTTCGGTCCCTACCCCCATATCACGGCCATGTACAACGTGCTCGACCTCATCAACAAGGTGTTCAAACCCCGTCGTTGCCACCAGCCCATCACACGCGAGGGAGTGGCCCTTGGGCGCTACAAGACCTGTCTCGAATACCACCTCCACAACTGCGAAGGATGCTGCATAGGCAAGCAATCGTGGGACGAATATCAGGAGAACATACACGAAGCCAAGGAGGTTCTCAAGGGCAACACACGCGAACTGTCGCAACATCTCTATGAGGAGATGATGGCGGCAGCCAAAGACCTGAGGTTTGAGGAAGCCAACGCCCTGAAAATACGCTATCAACTGCTACAGGAATTCGTGGCGAAGAGTGAGGTGGTAAGCCACACCATCAACGACGTTGACGTATTTACCATTATCGACGACGACCATCGTAACAATGCGTATATCAACTACATACACGTCAAGAACGGCACCATCAACCAGAGTTTCACCTACGAATATCGACGAAAGCTCGACGAGAGCGACGAGGACCTGCTCATGCTCGCCATCCCCGAGATTCGTGAGCGTTTCGCATCGAAAGCCAAAGAGGTCATCGTTCCCTTCGAGATGGAGTGGCAACTGCCTGATGCTGCGTTCTTTGTGCCACAACGAGGCGACAAAAAGCACCTCCTAGAACTCTCTGAGATGAATGGCAAACAGTATAAGTTCGACCGCCTGAAACAGGCCGAAAAACTCAACCCCGAACAGAAGCAAACACGCCTGATGAAGGAGTTGCAGACCAAGTTGGGCTTGGACAAATTGCCCTATCAGATAGAGTGCTTCGACAACTCAAACATCTCAGGCACCGACGCCGTGGCGGGATGCATCGTCTACAAGGGCATGAAACCCTCACGCAAGGACTACCGCAAATACAACATCAAGACCGTAGTGGGGCCCGACGACTACGCCTCCATGCAGGAGGTGGTACGCCGCCGTTACACACGCATGCAAGCCGAGGGCACACCCCTGCCCGACCTCATCATTACCGATGGTGGACGAGGGCAAATGGAGGTGGTGCGCGAAGTGGTTGAAGACGAGCTCCACCTTCACATTCCGATAGCCGGACTGGCCAAAGACGACCGCCACCGCACCAACGAACTGCTCTTCGGTTTCCCTCCTGTGGTGGTGGGATTAAAGCCCGACAGCGAACTGTTCCGTATCCTCACGCAAATTCAGGACGAGGTACACCGCTACGCCATCACCTTCCACCGCGACAAGCGGTCCAAGCACGCGCTCCACTCCGAGCTTGATGACATCACCGGCATAGGCCCCAAAACGCGCGACGCATTGCTCAAGGCGTTCAAGAGCGTGAAACGCATCAAGGGTGCAACTTTCGAGCAACTTGCTACCGCCATTGGGCCCTCTAAGGCCAACACCGTGTATCGTCACTTTCAGGAACCCACAAACACTCCTCAAGGGAAGGAGTAACCCTGAAGCAAGACCTCAACGTCGAGGAGCCATAACACAATAAATAAAACATAATAACCTACAAAATATAACATCCACATGAGAGTAGTCATCCAACGAGTGAGCCAGGCATCGGTATCGATCGACGGCAAAGTGAAGTCAAGCATCAACCAAGGTTTCATGATTCTTCTTGGCGTAGGCAACAACGACGGTCCTGAAGACATCCAGTGGCTCGTCCGCAAGATTGTGGCGCTACGCATCTTCGACGATGCCGATGGCGTTATGAACCTCAGTATCAAGGACATAGACGGCGAGATATTGGTCGTATCACAGTTCACCCTCATGGCCAGCTGCAAGAAAGGCAACCGTCCCAGCTGGTTGAACGCTGCGCCCCACTCCATCTCAATCCCGCTCTATGAGCAATTCTGCAAAGAACTGTCCGACGCACTCGGCAAGCCTGTAGGCACGGGCGAATTTGGCGCAATGATGGATGTCAGCCTTGTCAACAACGGTCCAACCACCATCTGCCTCGACACCAAAAACAAGGAATAAGACAAAGGTATTCGAATATTCCGACGTGAAGAACCATACAATATCTTCACGTCGGAAACACAGAAACACAATAAGCGGTCTAACCACGCACCACAAGCCATGTGTTAAGCAAGTAGCCTACGTCAACTATTTTTGCCAAAAAGTTGGTGCACGATTTCAAGCCAACCAGAACAAGAAAGAAGCTAAAATGTCAATAAGCCTTACCTCAGACGAGCTGCTGCGTTGCGGAACATGCCTTCTCGAGTTGCCGTTTGGCATGTTTCGAAAGACGGAAAGCCATGTATCGAAGAACGATCGGCCATGTTTCGCAACACGAAACATGCCTAACGGCAATGCTAAACGAAAAAAAACAAGGTCACAAGAATGATAAAAGAAGGTAACTAACTGGCTATTAACTTATTACAAAAACGCGATGAAAATCACGTATTTGGCCAAGATATTTCCGTCGTGGAAAAGAAATGTGTAGTTCTTGGTATAGATTGTTGGCATATTTCAACAAGATCCTGAAAAACACTTCAAATGCATAGCAGGAGTTATAGCCTTCCAAAAGCCCCAAAGGGCGAAATAAACGCGCGTAGGGCCGCCAACGCTCCTTAACGTACAAGCGCAAGCCAACGCACAAAAAGGGCGCACAGAGCGAAAATGCCGGGGCGGACACGACAAAATGACGAATACGCCTAAACTCGATTCATTTCATAAGGAATATTATCCAACGATAACACTCATCTACTACAAAAAAGCAGGAAGAGGAGTGGTTTTGTTGCAGGAAAATACGTAAATTTGCAAATATGACAATCGAAGAAGCACAACAAAGCGTTGACCGCTGGGTGAAAACCTACGGCGTGCGCTATTTCTCGGAACTCACCAACATGGCCGTCCTCACCGAGGAGGTAGGCGAATTGGCTCGCGTCATGGCTCGCAAGTATGGCGACCAAAGTTTCAAGGCGGGCGAACGCGACAACCTTAGCGAGGAGATGGCCGACATCCTGTGGGTGCTCTGCTGCCTGGCCAACCAAACGGGCGTGAACCTCACGGAGGCGTTCCGCCAGAGCATCAAGAAGAAAACACGGCGCGACGCTGAGCGCCACCGCAACAACCCCAAGTTGCAGCAAGGATGAAGCATCAGCAACTATCTATGTATCAACCAAATAAAAAGACATCATACCAACTATGGGAATCATCAAGGAAAACGTGTCGAAAGACATAAAGGCTCAGAAAGCAGCCCAAATCGAGAACATGAGCAAGATCGACCAAGCCTTTGGGAAATACAACCTCGAGGTCGACGAGGCAGCCGTTGAGAAGGCCGTTAAGCGCATCATCGACGAGAAGGTGCCCGCCAACAACACTCCTGAGGTAAAGAAGTTCCTCTACGGCAGCGTGGAACTCACCTCGCTCCACACCACCGACACCGAAGAGAGCATTCTCGCCATGATCGAGAAGGTCAACAAGCAAGACTCGCTCTACCCCGGCATGCCCCACGTGGCCGCCGTGTGTGTGTATCCGGTCTTCGTGAACCTCGTTCGCAACTCGTTGGAAGTCGACGGCGTAGAGATCACAAGCGTCAGCGGTAGCTTCCCCTCATCGCAGAGCCGCATGGAGGTGAAAGTGGCTGAAACACAGTTGGCTGTGGCCGACGGAGCCACCAACATCGACATCGTGCTGCCCGTGGGTAAGTTCCTCTCTGAGGATTACGAGGGCGTGGCCGACGACATCAGCGAATTGAAGGAGGCTTGCGGCGACGTGCCTATGAAGGTCATCCTCGAAACCTGCTGCCTCGGCAGTCTCAGCAATGTGAAGCGCGCATCCATCCTGAGCATGTACGCCGGCGCCGACTATATCAAAACTTCTACCGGCAAGGAGAAGGCTGGCGCCACACCCGAGGGTGTTTACGTCATGTGCCAGGCCATCAAGGAATACTATGAGCAGACAGGGGTCATGGTGGGCTTGAAGCCTGCCGGTGGCATCAACACACCTATGGATGCCATCGTCCTCTACACCATCGCACAGGAGGTGCTGGGCGACAAGTGGCTCACCAATGAGATGTTCCGCCTCGGAACCAGCCGCTTGGCCCAGCAGCTCATCGACGAGCTCAACGCCTAATCATCACTTCCGAGACTTCATCGCCATCGTATCAGCGATAGCTTCACCCCCATACCGCAATAGCTTAGGCCCACGGGCTTAGGCTATTGCTTTTTTCTGTCACCGCTAAGCATTTTCCAGCGCCTCACCAACAATCCTAACACCAACCTCTCGGCAACAAAAAAGCCCCTCTCCTAAGGAGAAGGGCCACTGTCAAAGGGTTATAATAGTCTGAGTTGTAAGCGTATATAGTAAAGGCTTATTATTTCTCACGTTCAATCACGAAGTCGAGATAAGCACGCAAACTGCTCTTCAGGTCTTCGTCTTCCACCTCGCGCTCAATGAATGTAAGCGCCTCGGCGTGCATCTCCCACATGCGTCGCTCAGCATATTCTATGCCGCCATGCTCCTTGGTGAACGCCACCAGGCGGGCTATCTCTTCCTTGCTCACCGATCCGTTCTTCACTTTATAGGCAATGGCCAGCATCTCCTCGTTGTGCGTACTGTTCAACGCATAGATGGCGGGTAGCGTCAACTTACCCTCGGCCATATCGTTGCCGGTGGGCTTGCCTATACGCGACTGGTCGTAAAAGTCGAAGATGTCGTCACGAATTTGGAAGATCATACCAAGGTTTCGGCCAAACATCTTGGCGTTTTCTATCTCCTCCTCAGGGGCGCCACCACTCAAGGTGCCAATGGCGCAGCATGCCTCGAAGAGCGCGGCAGTCTTCTGCCTAATAACCTGATAGTAAGACTCTTCCGATATATCGCGTGCATGGATATTCGACAACTGTAAGATCTCGCCATTCGAGAGCGTACGACCCAGTTCTGCCAGGTATCTCACGATGGTTTCGTTGTGTGTATAGCTAATGTGGAGCAGCGCGGTGGAGAGGATATAGTCGCCCACAAGCACCGCTACCTTGTTGTCGTACAACTGGTTGACCGACTGCTGTCCGCGTCGCTCACCGCTCTCGTCGACCACATCATCGTGGACGAGCGATGCCGTGTGGAGCAACTCCAAACCTACGGCGGCGTGCAATGTAACGTCCGACACGCGACCCACGCTCTTAGCCATGAGCAGGATAAGCATCGGGCGCATGCGCTTGCCCGCGCGCTGACGAATATGGTCGAGCGCCTGACTGAGCATGCCGTCGGTGTGAGACAGAGAACGATTGAAAAGCTCAACGAAATCGGTCAACTCCGACAAGATGGGGTGTTTTATGACTGATAGGTAATCCATGCCTCTAATGAAATTTGCTACAAAAGTAACTATTTTATCGGATAATATGGCTAAAATTTAGTAATTTTACCGTGAAAATAAATATTATTATGGAGAAACTGTTCCTCTTTGACGCATACGCCATCATCTTCCGTTCCTACTATGCCTTCATCAGCAGGCCCACCATCAACTCCAAGGGCATCAACACCTCGGCCATCCTGGGGTTCTGCAACACGCTGAAGGAGATTCTCGACAAGGAGAAGCCCACCTACCTGGGTGTGGCCTTCGACCACGGAAAGACGTTCCGGCACGAGGCTTTCCCACCCTACAAGGCTCAACGACAGGAGACGCCAGAAGACATCAAACTGTCGGTGCCTTACATCAAGCAGGTGTTGGAGGCCATGAACATACCTATTTTGCAAGCCGACGGCTTCGAGGCCGACGACGTGATTGGCACGCTCGCCAAGGAGGCGGGTCGCCAAGGCATCGACACCTATATGCTCACGCCCGACAAGGACTATGGTCAGCTCATCGGACCCAACGTCAAGATGTTCCGCCCCCGTCATGGTGGCGGCTACGATGTCATCGGCGAGAAAGAGGTGGCGGCCAAGTATGGCATTGCCAGTGCCAGCCAGGTGGTGGATCTCCTGGCGCTCATGGGCGACGCGTCCGACAACTATCCCGGTTGCCCGGGTGTCGGCGAGAAGACGGCTGTGAAACTCATCAACCAGTTTGGCAACACCGAAGAGCTCATCAGCCATACCGACCAACTCAAGGGTAAGATGCGCGAGAAGGTGGAAGGGGCCATCGACGATATCAAGATGGCAAAATACCTCGCCACCATCCGCACCGATGTGCCCATCGCCCTCAACCTCGAAGAAATGCGCGTCACACCACCTAACGAGCAAAAACTGCGCGCACTGTTCGATGAACTCGAGTTTAAGCGTATGACGGAGCGATTCCTTAACAAACCTGAAATTAAGCAAAAAACTGCAAACATACAGCTCGATTTATTTGCCGCAAATCCGACCAACGGGGCAGACGAGCCAAAAAAACCGCTCTATTCGAGCCTTAAAACGACCTCCCACAAGTATCAACTTATTGATAATAAGCAAGAAGCGGTCGAATTATATGACTTTTTAAGGACAAAAAAAAATCTCAGTCTAGACACGGAAACCACATCCACCAACGCCATTGAGGCCGAATTGGTGGGATTGAGCTTTGCCGTGACCGAAAACGAGGCCTACTACGTGGCCATCCCCGCCAATCGCCAAGAGGCGCTCGAATACGTCGACATCTTCAAGCCGCTCTATGAGGACCCGGAGATTTTGAAGATCGGACAGAACATCAAATACGACTACATGGTACTGCGCAACTATGGGGTCGATCTTCAAGGCCGCATGTTCGACACCATGCTCGCCCACTATGTCATTCAGCCCGAGCTGCAACACAACATGGACTACATGGCCGAGACGCTGCTCAACTACCAGACGGTTCACATCGAGGAGCTCATCGGGCCGAAGGGTAAGAACCAAAAGAACATGCGCGACCTATCGCCCCAAGAGGTCTACGAGTATGCGGCGGAAGACGCCGACATAACGCTCCGACTGAAAAACGTGCTCGAGCCCCGTCTGAAAGAGGTGGGGGCCGAGCGTCTGTTCTGGGATATCGAGATGCCATTGGTGAAAGTCCTGGCCGACATGGAGCTCAATGGCGTGCGCCTCGACACCCAACAGTTGAAGCTCACGCAGCAAACCTTCACCGAACGCATGAACGCCTACGAGCGCCATGCTTACGAGGAGGCGGGCGAAACGTTCAATATCGCATCGCCCAAGCAGGTGGGCGACATACTCTTCGGAAAGATGCAACTCCTGGAAAAGCCCAAGCGCACAAAGACCGGACAGTATGTCACCTCCGAGGAAGTGCTGCAACAATTGCGCGGCAAGGCACCTATCGTCGACGACATACTCAACTATCGCGGCATGAAAAAATTGTTGGGAACCTACGTGGAGGCCCTGCCCAAGCTTATCAACAAGCGAACCGGACACATCCACACGTCGTTCAACCAAGCCATCACGGCCACGGGACGACTGTCTTCATCAGACCCCAACCTGCAAAACATTCCCGTTCGTGACGACGATGGCAAGGAGATACGCAAGTGTTTCATACCCGATGAGGGATGCCGATGGTTCTCTGCCGACTACAGTCAGATCGAACTGCGCATCATGGCCCACCTTTCGGCCGACGAGAACATGACCGAGGCCTTCCGCGAGGGCTTCGACATACACCGCGCCACCGCCGCAAAGATATGGAAAGAGAGCATGGATCAGGTTAGCGACAGTCAGCGCAAGAAGGCCAAGCAGGCCAACTTCGGCATCATCTATGGCATAACCGCCTTCGGCCTGTCGCAACGCATGGACATCCCCACGGGAGAGGCGCGAAAGCTCATCGACGACTATTTCGAAACCTTCCCCAAGGTACACCAGTACATGGAGGACGCCAAGCGCATGGCCCGCGAGAAGGGTTACGCTGAGACCCTATACGGGCGACGCCGCTATCTGCCCGACATCAACTCACACAACGGCACCGTTCGCGGCTTCGCCGAGCGCAACGCCATCAACGCCCCCATACAGGGCACGGAAGCCGACATCATCAAGCTGGCCATGATACGCATCTGGAAGCGTTTCAAGGACGAGGGCATCCGCTCCAAGATGACGCTGCAAGTACACGACGAACTCAACTTCTCGGTCTACCCCAACGAGGCCGAAAAGGTGGAGCGCATCGTCTTGGAAGAGATGCAAGGCGCCGCCAAGCTCAACGTGCCGCTCACCGCCGACGCCGGCTGGGGCGACAACTGGCTGGAGGCCCACTAACACGCATGGCACCACAAAATAGCTTACGACATATAACATCACGGAGCAGACTGCACCACACACTACACTACGTTATATAAGAGAAAATGGTCCGACAAGCCACACGTCATCTCAGACGATATAACACAGGGCAACCTGCTCTGCAACAAGGCATTTCACGAGATATAACAGGAGCTAACCTGTTGGTCAGCAGAATAGCTCACACAATATAACATTATACATATTGTGGCACCATAAGTCATATTACGCGATATAATATCACCACATAAGATGCATGATGTTATATCGCGTAATGGTTTATAGAACGGACAAACAAGGTGAAAATAAGCAAAATAACGCCCTGCGCAAGGAAAAAGGCCGGAAAAATTCGTAACTTTGCACCTTAGAATAAATATAAATGGCAAGCCGCAACAACAACGCGGCAATCAATAAAGCAACAAATTATGGCATTAAAATGTGGTATTGTGGGATTGCCCAACGTGGGAAAGTCCACTCTCTTCAACTGCCTGTCGAGCGCCAAGGCGCAGGCGGCCAACTTCCCTTTCTGCACCATCGAACCCAACCTGGGCGTCATCACCGTGCCCGATGAGCGACTCACCGAACTGGCAGAGATCGTTCACCCGGGTCGCATCGTACCGGCCACCTGTGAGATTGTAGACATCGCCGGACTGGTGAAAGGCGCAAGCAAGGGCGAGGGACTGGGCAACAAGTTCCTCGGAAACATTCGCGAGTGCGACGCCATCATACACGTCATCCGCTGCTTCGACGACGACAACGTGGTGCGCGAGGGTGGCGCCCCAGTAGACCCCATCGCCGACAAGGAGATCATCGACACCGAGCTGCAGCTCAAGGACCTCGAGACCATCGAAGGACAGATGGTCAAGCAAGAGAAGATGGCTGCCGCCGGTAACAAGGACGCCAAGGTCATGGTGAACGTGCTGCGCGCCTATAAGGAGGTGCTCGACAAGGGTATGAACGCCCGAGCCGTAACCTTCGACGACAAGGAGGAGCAGCAAGCCGCCCACGACTTGTTCCTCTTGACCACCAAGCCCGTGCTCTACGTGTGCAATGTGGATGAGACCAGCGCCAAGGAAGGCAACCAGTACAGCCGCCTCATCGAGGAGATCGCCACACAGGAGGGCGCCGAGGCCATGGTGATCGCCGCCAAGACCGAGGAGGACATCGCATCGCTCGACACCTACGAGGACAAGAAGCTCTTCCTCGACGAGCTCGGATTGGAAGAGAGCGGCGTAAACCGACTCATCAAGAAGGCCTACAACCTGCTCAACCTGCAGACGTTCATCACAGCCGGTGAGATGGAGGTGAAGGCATGGACCTTCCACAAGGGATGGAAAGCACCCCAGTGCGCCGGTGTCATCCACACCGATTTCGAGAAGGGATTCATCCGCGCCGGGGTCATCAAGTACGACGATTACATGAAGTATAAGACCGAAGCTGCCGTGCGCGACGCCGGTCTCCTGCACATCGAGGGCAAGGAGTATGTGGTGCAAGATGGCGACATCATGCACTTCCGCTTCAACGTCTAAACCGCCGAAGGCATCATCTGGTAAAACAATAGCACCATGCTTTACATTTATTGGAACCCCAGCGAAATCATCTTCCACATCGGAAGTTTTGGCGTGAGGTGGTATGCCACATGCTGGCTCATCGGCCTGGCACTCGGATACCTGCTCATGCAGCGCATCTATCGCGAGGAGAAGATACCCGACCAGAAGTTCGACCCGCTCTTCTTCTATATCTTCATAGGCATACTGGCGGGCGCCCGACTGGGTCATTGCCTGTTCTACCAGCCCGACTATTTCCTCTCGTCGGTCGACCATTTCATAGAGATGCTCATCCCCATGCATCATGGATCCGACGGCGCTTGGCACTACACGGGCTACGCCGGACTGGCCTCGCACGGCGGAGTGCTGGGCATGTTCATCGCTATCTGGCTCTACTGCCGAAACACGAAGGTGCCTGGCTGGGTGGTGTTAGACAACTTTGGTGTGGTGTCGGGCATCGCGGCGGCATTCATCCGAATAGGAAACCTCATGAACTCGGAGATTATCGGCAACGTGACCAATGTGCCCTGGGCCTTTATCTTCGAGCGTGTAGACCCCTATCCTCGCCATCCCGGACAGTTGTATGAGGCCATAGCCTACTTCGTCATCTTCGCCATCATCCTCACGGTTTACCGCAAGCATCGCGAGAAGGTGGGCACAGGTCTCTTTTTCGGACTCTGTCTGGCGCTCATCTTCACGTTCCGCTTCTTCATCGAATACACCAAGGATATACAGGTCGACTTCGAGGCGGGCATGCTCTTCGACATGGGACAGTTGCTCTCCATACCGTTCATCGCCATCGGATTGTTCTGCATCTTCTGCAAGAAGGGCATGGCCAAACTGGGCGCCAAACCGCTGAGCGAAAGCCTCAAGGCACTGAAGTAAACACCACGGGCCACGTAGGGCACACGCCAACCATTGGTCTTTCGCCCCACAAAGCCACACCAACAACATAGGGAAAAGCCTCTCAAGGAACGCTTTCTTGCCCACCAAGGTCGAAAGACCGGCAAGAAAAACATCCTTGAGAGGCTTTTTCCGTATAACAACATGGAGGCGAGAGAGCGTAGATTGTCAGAACATTCGCAATAATCGCACCTGTCTCCACTCGCCATTTACCACATTTTTCCTTTGGGTATTAGAACGCAAATCGTAGACAACAATTCCTGCCGCCCATACCCTAACGGTTCTTGCCCATAGCGATCCTCAGGATTTGTCCTCACGTCACTGGCTCTTACCCGTAACGATCTTCTTGATTTCATTGAGCTTATTGAGCGCCTCTACAGGCGTAAGGTTATTGATGTCGAGTCCGAGTATCTCGTCTCGCACCTGCGAAAGCACAGGATCGTCGAGTTGGAAGATGCTCATCTGCATACCCTCGCGACTATCAGCCAGTCGCTCGGTGTTGGGTTTGCCTGCCGATCCCACCGATGCGTTGTCGGCCTCAAGCTGCTTCAGGATGACCTGCGAGCGCTTCACAATGCTGCGCGGCATACCCGCTATCTCAGCCACATGGATACCAAACGAGTGCTCTGAACCACCACGCACCAACTTACGGAGGAAGATAACCTTACCGTCGACCTCCTTCACCGACACGTTGTAGTTCTTGATGCGCGGGAAGTTCTTCTCCATCTCGTTGAGCTCGTGGTAGTGGGTGGCGAAAAGCGTGCGTGCGCGGGCCTTCGGGTGCTCATGCAGATACTCCACAATGGCCCACGCTATGGATATGCCATCATAGGTAGAGGTGCCTCGTCCGAGCTCATCGAAGAGCACCAACGAGCGCGGCGAAACGTTGTTAAGGATGTCGGCGGCCTCAGTCATCTCCACCATGAAGGTCGATTCGCCCAGCGAAAGGTTGTCGCTGGCTCCCACGCGGGTGAATATCTTATCCACCAACCCTATTTTAGCGCGCTCTGCGGGCACGAAGCACCCAATCTGGGCCAGCAGCACGATGAGGGCCGTTTGGCGCAGCAGGGCCGATTTACCGGCCATATTGGGACCCGTAATCATCATCACTTGCTGCTTCTCGGTGTCGAGGTAAACATCATTGGGCACATAGCGCTCGCCCAAGGGCATCTGCGTCTCGATAACCGGATGGCGCCCCTGCAGTATGTCGATCACGTCGCCCTCGTCCACTTCCGGGCGCACATAGAGGTTATCCTCCGACACCTTGGCGAAGCCCAGGAGGCAATCGATGTGCGCCAAGAGGTTGGCATTGATCTGTATCTGTGGGATAAACTCCTGCATAGCGACAATCAGTTCTGAGTAGAGACGGGCCTCAAGGTCGAGTATCTTCTCGTCGGCACCCAGTATCTTCTCTTCATATTCCTTGAGCTCAGGCGTGATGTAACGCTCGGCCTGTGCCAGCGTTTGCTTACGAATCCACGTCTCAGGCACCTTATCCTTAAACGTGTTGCGCACCTCCAGGTAATAGCCAAACACATTGTTGAAGCCCACCTTGAGCGAGGTGATGCCTGTCTTCTCGGCCTCATCCTGCTGAATATGCAACAGGTAGTCCTTGCCGTTGCGCGAGATGGAGCGCAGGTCATCGAGCTCGGGACTGTAGCCATGGGCAATAACGTTGCCCTTGTTGACCAGCAACGGTGGGTCGGGCTGTATCTCCTTCTCGATGCGGTCGCGCAGGCTCTCACAGAGGTTGAGCTGCTCGCCTAATCGGCGCAGACTGGCATTTTCGGCATAGAGACAGGCCGTCTTGATGGGTTGGACGGCCATGAGGGCATGCTTCAGTTGCACCACCTCACGCGGCGACACCCTTCCCACGGCCACCTTCGATATAATGCGCTCGAGGTCGCCCACGCGATGGAGCTGCTCGTCGACCAGATGGCGGAAGTCAGGTTGCTTGAAGAAATAGTCCACCACATCCTGCCGGTCGGCTATCTGCCGCACATCCTTCAGCGGAAACACCATCCATCGGCGCAGCAATCGGCCTCCCATGGGGGTCACGGTGCGGTCGATGACACCCAGGAGCGACGTTCCGTCGTCCTGCATGGGCTGCAACAGCTCCAGCGAGCGGATGGTGAACTTGTCGAGGCGCACGTATTTTTCCTCCTCCAAACGCTTCAACGAGGTAATGTGGTTGATATGGGTGTGCTGCGTAATTTCGAGGTATTGCATGATGGCGCCTGCGGCAATGACGCCATCCTTCAGGTAATCCACACCAAAGCCCTTGAGGTTCTTGGTGCCGAAATGCTTGAGCAGTTTCTGCCGAGCCGACTGGTCGGTGAACACCCAGTCGTCGAGTTCGAACACGCAATAGCGCGTACCGAAATAGCGCTCAAAATCGACCTTGCGGTCGCGGTCGTAGAGCACCTCCTTGGGTGAGAAGTTGCCAAGGAGCTTCTCCACATAATCGTAGGAGCCCTGCCCCGTGAGAAACTCGCCCGTGGATATGTCGAGGAAGCTCACTCCGCACGATGTTTTGCCAAAATGGACGGCTGCAAGGAAGTTGTTCTCCTTGTAATTGAGCACATTGTCGCTCATGGCCACACCCGGTGTGACCAGTTCTGTGATGCCGCGCTTCACCATTTTGTCCATCTCGGTCAGTCCTTTCTTTCCCTTAATGGCCTCGCGTTTCTTCTTGGGATCCTCCAGTTGGTCGCAGATGGCCACTCGCTTGCCCGCCCTGATGAGCTTGGGCAGATAGGTGTCGAGGGCGTGATGGGGGAATCCGGCCATCTCGGAGCCTACCGAAGCGCCATTGTTTCGCTTGGTCAGCGTGATGCCGAGTATGCGCGATGCCTCAATGGCGTCGTCGCAATAGGTCTCGTAGAAGTCGCCGCAGCGAAACAGCATGAGGGCGTCGGGATGCTTGGCCTTCAGCGAGAAAAACTGTCGCATCATGGGGGTTAAGCCCTTATCTTTGGTTGTTGACATAGTTGTTGTTATTCGAGTGTTATGGCATTCTGGTGCCATGGGGGTGTTATTGTTTGTTGAACGAATAGATAGCTCGTGGCCGATGGGCATGACTTGGGGAAACGACCGGTTAGTCTTTCTTCACCAATGCGCCGAGACCGGTGAGCAAGGCACGCGCCAAGGGGTTGTTGTCGATGTTGTCGGCCTGGAGCTCAGCGGGACTTTCGTCCACAAAGTCGAGCTTGCGCGGGTCGCGTTCCACCACCTTATAACACGATCGTCCATGGATTCGGCTGCGCACGAAGCCTGCCTCCTGAAGGGCGAACCCCACGTCTTGGTTGACGTGCTCGCCCGGTGTCCAGTAAGGATACTCCTTCATCAGGCGGTCGATGATGGCATCGATGTAGGTGGCTTTCACCTTCTTGCCGCGCGGTGGCTGCGCAAAGAGCGTTCGAATCATCTTCACAAGGTTGTCGGCCTCCTCGAACGGCGCGTTCTGCACGGCCATACGCTCACGCTCAGCGTCGCTGAGGGTGTAATCGGCATCATCGTCGAGCTCTTCCCTGAGCTGCGCATAGAGCTGCTCATAGTCGAGGGGGGTGGCGAGATCGATCATGTGTTCGGCCTCGACACACACCAGGCGCGCCGCTCCGGCAGCGTCGGTCATGGGATGGAGGTTGCCCGTTGTGGCGATGAAAGCCGCCATGGGCCTACGCGGAAGGCGCGTCACGCCATAGGCGGAACGGAAGACGGGCGTGGAGCGCGACAACAGGTAGCGCACGGCAGGCGCCTGATCGGTGTGCTCTTGGTAAAACTCGTCGATGCAAAGCAACAGGTTGGTGACCACCAACTCATGCACCTCGGCATTGGAGCGCAACTTGATCTGGTCGGTATAGTAACGGCGGAGCGACGGGGGAAGCAGGATGTTGCAAAACGAGGTCTTGCCATAGCCATACTGTCCCACGATGACCGGCACGATGGTGTCGCGCTGCGTCACCTCGCGTCCCGTCCATCGCGCCACCATCTGCAGCATCCACTTATGGAAGAGCGCCACCCAGTCGGGGTTGGATGTGATGATGCGGTTGGCCAGGTCGGTCACGCGGTCGGTGCCGTCCCATGCGTCGAGACCGTCGAGCCACTCCTCCGCGGGGTTCCAGTCGGTGATGAGCGTGGAATGGACGAAACGCTCAAGCGTCTCGTCGGTCAGCGCTATCCCTTCGCTTGCCGCCTCCAAGATCAGCGTGTTGCGCGCCTCGCGGGTAAGCAGTTGGTAGTCGTCGCCGCCTTGGGGAGCGAACATTGTCTCTCCGGAAAGCACGTTGCGGCGCAACGAACAGTGTCTTTTCAAATAATTAAGAGCCTCCATGCGTATGTTGGGTTTTGCTGCAAAGTTAGTAAAATGGCATGAAAAGAGAAAACCTTTAGGGTGCAATTTTTTATTTGTTGCACCCTAAAGGTTTCATTTATCGGCAAAGACGGCCACATGGCTCATCCAACAGCCCTTAGCGCCTCTATAAGCGGGGCGTTACTCTTCGGTAAACAGCACCTGGACAAGGGTTTGGCCTACGGCCTTGAGCGTGGCGGGATCGATGTGCTCCATGTTGTCGTCCAAGGTGTGCCAGGTGGGTCCAAACGAGCTCTGCTCGCAGTCAGGATAATAAGGTATGATGTCGATGCAGGGTATGTTAGCCACCTGATTGACCGGGATATGGTCGTCGGTGATCATGCCTCCACTACTCTTGGGGAAGTAAGAGCCGTAGCCTGCCTGTCGGGCGGCGCGCCAAACCTTCGCAACGATGTCGGAGGCAAACTGCAAAGACATGCCCTCTTGGTAGAACTTAGCGCCCTGGCCGCCCACCATATCGAGCAAGATGCCATAGCGTGGCGCATAGTCGCCCGGCTTGTTCTTGGCCCAATGCTGTGCGCCAAGAGCCCATGAGTCGCCGTCGTCGGCCTGGTCGCTCCACTGCGGTATGCCCCAATCCTCGGCGTCGAAGCACACAAAGTCGACGCCCAACGACCGGGTCGCCATCAGCGTCTGTGCGGCGTCAGCGTCCGACGTTACCGCTGCGTCAGGGAGCTGGTTCAGCAAACGGGCCAGCTCCAGCATCACAGCCACACCACTTGCGGCATCGTTGGCGGCAAGGATAGGCTTGTGCCAGTTGGTGCTGTCGGGGTCGTTGTCGGCCCAGGGACGCGTGTCCCAATGGGCACAAAGCATGATACGCGTGGTGGCCTTGGGGTTCCAGTGGGCAATGATGTTGGTGCTCTTGAGCGTTGTGCCGTCGTATCCCTTCAGGTCGGCTTTCTGCGTGTTCACCTCGCAGCCATATTCCTTAAACTTGGCGATGATCCATTCGGCACACTTGTCGTGCCCCACGGAGTTCATGTCGCGCGGTCCGAAGTCGCATTGGGCCTTGGTGAAGGCGTAGGCCGAGTCGGCATTGAACGCCGGTCCGACAGGTTTCAGGCGCTCCATGGCGTCGGCCTCGTCGGCCTCAGCCGCCTTCGTGGCAGACAAAGGACCTGCCAGGAAGAGCCACGCCACAACGGCACAGACAATAGCTATCACGATAATCAGAATTGTTTTCTTCTTCATTGTTACATGTTTTTAGCGGCTTGCACCTGCGCCATGACGCGCAACCAGTTGCCGCCCCAGATCTTTGCGATGTCGCGCTCGCTGTAACGGCGCAACAAGAGATGACGGGTGAAGTTAATTAGCTCCGACGCATCGGCGCATCCTCGTACCGTTCCGTCGCCGTCGAAGTCGGTTCCGATGCCCACATGGTCGATGCCCATCACCTGGATAGCGTGCTCCAGGTGGTCGATGGCGTCGAGGATGGTGGCCTCAGGCGTGTCGGCACGCAGGAAACCATGGTAGAGGGTGATGTGGGCCACACCACCTTTCTGCGCCAAGGCGCGCATCTGGTCGTCGGTGAGATTGCGCGGCACGTCGCACAGCGCGCGTGAGTTGCTATGCGAACAAACGATGGGCGTACTGCTGATGTCCAACGCATCGTAGAACGATTTCTCGGCTGCGTGACTGAGATCCACCATGATTCCCTCCTCGTTCATGCGGCGAATGACCTTCTCTCCAAACGACGACACACCGTTATGGGTGTTGCATCCGCGCGCGCTGTCGCAGATATCGTTGTCGCCATTGTGGCAAAGGGTGATGTAAACCACACCACGCTGAGCGAAGTGGCGCACATAAGCCAAGTCGTGGTTGAGCGCCAATCCGTTCTCGATACCAAACATAATGGAGTGTCGCCCCATGCGTTTGTCCTCGTAAAGGTCGGCCGGCGTGCGTGCGATACTGATGTAATCGCTGTAATGGGCTACAATATGCTCGAGCTTATCGAAGATCATATCGGCATACTGGGCGGGCGACAGTTGGGTTCCCAACGAAGCCAGCTCAGGATTATGACGTATGATTCCGGCGATGTCGACCTTCTGGGAGAACTGCTCTCCCATCTTGGGCTGGGGCAGATAGGCGGCCATGATGACAGCGTCCTGCCGTCCGTCGGTCATCTTGTGGAGGTCATAGAGAATGCGATCGTCGCGCTGTCCAAACTGCACACCTTGCGGGAAGAACATCGGAGTGTCGCAATGGGTGTCGAGGGTCAGCGTCCGCTCATGCACCTTCTTGGCCTTCCAAAAGAGGTTGGCCTGCTCAACGAGCCAGCGGAAGAGGAGCAATCCGTCGTCGCCCAACCACTCGGGATGCCACTGCACGCCCAAGATGGGCTTCATCTCGGTGCTCTCCAACGCCTCAATGACGCCGTCGGGCGCCCAGGCTGTGGCCTTGAAACGAGGACCGCCATGGCTCACCGCTTGGTGGTGGAAACTGTTGACACAGAGCGTGTTGGCCTCTTTGCCATCGGCTGCGTAGATCGACGCCAACATCGATTGTGGCGACAGGCTGACCGAATGGGTAGCCAACGAGCGGTCGGCGTCCTGCGAATGTTTGATGGTTCGCACCACACTGCGCTGCGCCAATGCCGCACCGGCCTCGCCCACCGTGCCTTCTGTGGCCTCGGAAGGTACCGCCTCATGCTCCAACTCACTGATATCCTGGGCCACACCGCCCCCTAAGGCCAGCGCAAGCGTTTGCAAACCGCGGCAGATGCCCAACATAGGGATCTGGCGATTGAAGGCCAACCGCGTGATGAGCAACTCGGGCAGGTCGCGCGTGGCGTTGATACTGTGAAGAAGAGGCGACGGCTCCTGACCAAACCAAAGCGGGTTATGGTCGCCGCCACCGGTAAGCAAGAGGGCGTCGATGTGGTCGAGGGTGTTGACGATCACATCCTTATCGTCCACCGGCGGAATAATAACAGGAATGCCACCGGCTCGCACCACCTGTGAATAATAACGGTCGCGCAAGGTGGCGTCACCGTCAACGTAATTGGCCGTGATGCCAATGACGGGGCGGTGACCCGACTCAGGATAGGTCGCATACACCTCACGGAGATGCGACTCTATATGAAATGTCTCCATGATGAATGCCTTTCGACAATTAGTCGTCTAACGGAACGGGAATCTCGCGCTTAATGCTTTGCTCCAATGAGATGAGCGTCTCGGTCGACACCACTCCCGGAATGGTCTGCAATTGGTTGTTAAGCAAATCCATGAGCTGCTCGTTATCGCGGGCGTAGAGCTTCACCAGCATGGTGTATGAGCCCGTTGTGAAATGGCACTCCACCACCTCAGGTATCTTGTCCAATCGCTTCACGACATCCTTATACATAGAACCGCGCTCAAGGTTGAGCCCCACATAGGTGCAGGTGCTGTAGCCAAGGCTCTTAGCATTGACGTCGAAGCCACTGCCCGTGATGACACCGCCTTCCACGAGATGTTGCACGCGCTGATGGATGGCCGCGCGAGAGACGCCACACTCTGCTGCCACATCCTTAAAAGGAATGCGGGCATTCTTAGAGAGTATCGAAAGGATTTTCTTGTCTAAGTTGTCAATCTTATCCATTATCGTTAGCTTTCATAATATTAATATCACTGAGCAAAAGTAACGAAATTAAACGATACCAACAACAAAAATGCACGATTATTTTGCAATAACCGTGCATTTTGTCATAAAACGAGCGTTAGAAGGTGTTATTTCTTGCGCTTTACTGTCTTTTTGGTTGTGCCAGCAGCCTTTTTGGTTGCAGTTGTCTTGGCGTCGGCGGCAACGGCGGCGGCCTGCTCGTCAGCCTCGATTCCCACCAGTTCGACGGTGAAGATCAGTGTTGAGTAGGGCTTGATCTGTCCGGCCTGACGCTCTCCGTAAGCCAGCTCCTGGGGGATATAGATCTCCCACTTGCTACCTACGTTCATGCTTGTCAGGGCCTCGGTCCATCCCTTGATGACCTGGTCGCAACGGAACTTATCCGACTTGGCGCCATTGTGGCGCTCGGTAGCGTCAAAGACCGTGCCGTCGATGGTCTTGCCTTCATACACCACCTCAACGGTCTGCGTCTTCTCAGGCTTGGCACCCGTGCCGGTCTTGATGACCTTGTACTGCAGGCCAGAGGGCATAACCACGACACCCGGCTTGGTGGCATTGTTCTTCAGCCACACGGCGTTGAGCTCCTTGTAGGCAGCGTTCTTCTCGTCCTGAATGGCCTTGACACGCTTCTGCACGAAGTTGCCCACCGTTTTGATATTAAAATAGGTGGTGTCGGCCATCACGCCAGCCAAGAATCCCTCGTGGAAGAGGCCGGGAGTGATAGAGTCGTTGCTGCCCTCGAGTGTGCGCGACACGCCCGGCAGGATCTGCTTGTTGGCCTGCTCGGCAATGGTTGCGCCGGCGCTATAAGCTACGAAAGCTGGGTCGCCAGCCTTGGCGATGGCCTCACGATAGCCACGAACAAACTCGGCGATGTAAGCCGTGTCGACGTGCAGCTGGTGCTGCAAATAGCTCAGCAAGCCCTGTGTTGCGGAATAACCCGAAGCGTAGCTCATCGTATCGGACGACGTGATCAGCGACACGGGCTTAGCGCTCACCGCAACGGTGTCGGCCTGTACCTTTTTCTTCTTGTCTTTCTTGCCAGCCACTGCCGTGCTGAAGGCAGCTCCAGCGAGGAAGAGCATGGCGAACAATAACAGTTTCTTCATGTTGCTTCAGTCCTTTCTATTACTTGCCCACCTTGACAAGCTCAATCTTAAAGATCAGCGTAGAGAAAGGCTTGATCTGGCCAGCCTGGCGCTCCTTGTAACCCAGGTTCTGGGGAATGTAAACCTCCCACACTGAACCCTGGGGCATGTGGGTCAGAGCCTCGGTCCAACCGGGGATGAACTGCTTGGGCTGGATGGTCACAGGGCCACTGCCGTTCTCGTAAGAGTTCTCGAAGACCTTGCCGTCGATGGTGCGGCCCACGTAGTTGACAGTAACGGTTGTGGTGTCGGTGGGGATAGGACCATTGCCTTCCTTGATGACCTTATACTGCAAGCCTGAGGGCAGTGTGACCACTCCGGGCTTCTTCTTGTTGGCTGCCAGGAACTTCTCGCCAGCTGCCTTGTTAGGACCAAACTCCTTCATCATTGTGGCGGTCTTGATGGCCTCCATCTTGGTCTGGGCCACTTCCTGGGCCGTCTCGGGAGTCATCAGTCCGGGTTTGCCATACACACCTGTGATGAAAGCTGCGAGCAGGTTCTTCAGTGAGATGGTCTTGGTAGAATCGGAACCGAAGGCCTCATGGTTCACACTCTTCACAAGCTGAGAAGAGAGACCCTGACCGATCTGAAGACCCATGATGTAAGCGGCCTTCTTCTTGTCGTCGCCAGCGTTGGCGCCCTCAATGATACCCTTCACCACCTCGTCGATGTAAGCGGTGTCGATACCGGCCTGGCCCGACTGAATGACCTGGCGGATATACTGTGACTGGAGAGTACCGATGGCGTAGCTCATTGAGTCGACATCGGTTTTCAGGTCTGCCTTAGGGGTTGAGTTGCCACATGACGAGAGAGCGGCTGCGGCGATAGCCACGAGGGCTAATGATTTTAAGTTTTTCATTGTTTGATATTTGTTTTTTCTTAAATCTCTATGATTTGTGTTGGGGTAACTACTGCTGGCGGCTATTACTTCACCTTCACGAGCTCCACATCAAAGATGAGGGTGGCGAAGGGAGGAATGCTCTGGCCGGCACCACGCTCACCGTAGGCGAGGTGGTAAGGAATGAAGAAGCGATACTTGGCGCCTTCCTGCATGAGCTGCAAGCCCTCGGTCCATCCGGCAATCACCTGGTTGAGGCCGAATGTGGCGGTCTGGCCACGCTGGTAGCTGCTGTCGAACACCTGTCCGTTGATGAGCGTACCCTCGTAGTGGCACTCCACCTGGTCGGTAGCGGCGGGCTTGCGGCCATCGCCCTCGCGCAACACCTGATACTGCAATCCTGAAGGCAGGCTCACCACGCCCTCCTTCTTGGCGTTCTCGGCCAGGAAGGCTTCTCCCTCAGCCTTGGCGGCACCAGCCTGCTCCTCAGCCTTGCGCTGGAAGAAATCCTGCACGGCCTGCTGGGCCTCACTGTCGGTAAGGCTGGTCTTCGACGCAAACACATCCTTGATGGCCTGTGCAAAATCATCAACGTTCACTTCGGCGGCGTTCATCTGTTGCAGCTGACGGCCAATGCTCATACCAAGAGCATAACTTACTTTATCCATTCTTCTGATAATAATTTTTAATTTTATGCGCAAAGGTACTATTTTTAATTGTTTGCCGAACCATTCTATTCGAAAAATTACTATTTTTGTGCAATAATAACCTTTAATAACCCGTATAACAATGAAGAAGAAAGTGGTTTTCCTCACCGGCGCCGGCATGTCGGTGGAAAGCGGATTCAAAACCTTCCGAGGCAACGACGGCCTGTGGGAGAATTATCCGGTGGAGCAAGTGGCGTCGCACGAGGGGTGGGAGGCCGACCCCACGCTGGTCAACAACTTCTACAATATGATGCGGCGAAAGCTGTGGAACGCCCAGCCCAACGAGGGGCACCGACTGGTGGCCGAGCTCGAAAACACGTTTGACGTGAGCGTGCTCACACAGAACGTCGACGACCTGCACGAGCGGGCGGGCAGCTCACACGTCATCCACCTGCATGGCGAGCTCACCAAGGTTTGCTCGAGCCGCGACCCCTACGACGAGCGTTACATCCAACAAGTCACGCCCGAGACCAACGACGTGAAGCCGGGCGCGCTGGCTGGCGACGGATCGCTGCTGCGCCCCTTCATCGTGTTCTTCGGTGAGAGCGTGCCCATGCTCGACGCCGCAGCACGCAAAGCGGCCGAGGCCGACGTGTTCGTCATCATCGGCTCATCGCTCAATGTGTACCCCGCCGCCGGCCTGGTGCGTTACACCCCGGCCCACTGCCCCATCTTCCTCATCGACCCCAACGCCGTGAGCATGGGCCAATACAGCAACATTACGCATATCGAGAAAGGGGCGTCGGAGGGCATGCGCGAACTCGTGAAACTGCTGAAGCCGTAGGCCAAGGGGGTGTAAAAAACGCAACAAAACGCCCACAACCTTTCTAAGTATTTTCAATCACGAAAATATTTGGCCGAAATACGCGATTCTCAGCGATTTTACATAACCTTCTAACAATCAAACAGTTACAGGATTTAAGACTCGTTCAACGCTTCAAATTCCGCTTTTCACGTTGCGAAACATGCCTAACCGGGGTGCGAAACAGGGTCTTTCGAGATGCGAAACATGGCTAACCGCGCCTCGGTTAGGCATGTTCCGCAACTCAATACATGCCTAACGCCGAACGGCTCGCTCCTTTTCGGTGATCCGATCGCACAAAAAGGGCTTTTTCGCTCGCTAGATGACATGAGAATCCCGACAAACTTTTCGGATAGAAAACACAACAAAACGACAAGGCGATTGAAAGGACCGAAAATAAAGGTCGCAGCACTCTATTAATTGCTACCTAATCGCCCATTTTGCGATGCGCCACAAAAGGGACCCAAACAGCATTTTGGAAGCCTTACGGAAGCTTAAAACGACCCAAATCGCCAGATAAAACCCAGAGCGTTCTTCCACGCTGCAAAATGGGGCGTTTTAAGGCGCCGCAAAAAGGAAAAATGCTGTTTTTCATACCCCCAAACGCCTTCAGGGTAAGAAAAGTGCCCTTAATCCCACGATTTGTAAAGTCGGAGTTATCACTTTTTTGTCGCACTTTGCGGTTTCTTAATTTAGAAACCAACATTTATCCTACGGATAACCAACAATTCAACAGATTTTCGCTATCTTTGCATCTAAACTAATACAAATTGGCATGAAAAAGACACTTATAACGGCATTAGCCCTCACGGTAGGCCTCACAGCCACCGCCCAGAAGCGCGCTTTCACCATCGAAGACGTGTATCGCGTGCAAAGCGTATCATCGCCCACGGTGGCCAAGGACGGCACACTCGCCTACTCCACCAGCAGCTCGGATCTGAAGACACAGAAATCCACCAGCAACATCTGGGTGATGAACAAGAGCGGCAAGGGCCAACCCACCGCCATCACCACCAACGGAAAGAGCTACGAACCCATGTGGTCGCAGGATGGCAAAAGCCTCTACTTTTGTTCGTCGGTAAACGGCGCTGTTCAACTGTTTAAATACAGCGACGGAACAACCACCCAAATCACCGATTACGCGCTCGGCGTGCAGGGCGTGCAGGTGTCGCCCGACGGTCGCTACGTGGCCTTCGCAGCCGAGGTGTACCCCGAGATTGGCGGTGCCGACGGCAAGGCCAACAAGGCGGCGCTCGACAAACGCGCCAAGAACCCCATCCAGGCACATGTGGCCGACGCCCTGCTCTATCGCCACTGGACCGAGTATAGCGACGGGCGCTACTGGCACATCATCGTTTACAACACCGAGACCAAGACCTACAAGGACATCACGCCGGGACGATTCCACAGTCCGGTGTTCTCGCCCAGCGGTCCTTCAGGCTTCGTCTTCTCGCCCGACTCGAAGGAGATATGCTACCTGAGCAACCACGACGCCCATCCCGAGGCTTCCACCAACTGCGACCTCTGGACCGTGAGCGTCGAGGGAGGCGAGGCGCGCAACCTCACCGCCGACAACAAGGCGTGGGACGGCAGTCCGCAGTATAGTCCCGACGGACAGTGGATCGCCTACCGCTTCCAACGCACACCGAGCTACGAGAGCGACCGTTTCGTGCTCGCCCTCATCAACCGCAAGACCGGAGAGAAGCGTGTGCTTACCGAGAACTACGACAACTGGGTGGACGAGTACAAGTGGGCCGCCGACTCAAAGAGCATCTATTTCCTCGGCGAGGAGCGCGGCTATCAGCCCCTCTACCAAGTGAGCATCAAGGATGGACGCCTCAATAAGCTTGTGGCCGACCGCGCCATTGGTGCCTTTGAGCCCGACGGCAAGGGCGGGTTCTACTACACCTACTCCACCACAGGCAAGCCCGTGGCCCTCTACCACACCGCCACACCCGGCAAGCGCGGCAACCGATTCGCCGAGAAACAGCTCACACACCTCAACGACCAACTGGAGGCCGAGGTCGACATCCGACCCTCTGAGGCCCACTGGGTGATCGGTGCCGACGGCGACAGCGTGCAGTATTTCATCGTGAAGCCCCACGGCTTCGACCCCAACAAGCGCTACCCGCTCGTCATCAACGTGCACGGCGGACCACAGATGCAGTGGATGGACTCGTTCCGACCCGACTGGCAGGTGTTCCCCGGAGCAGGATACGTGGTGGCCTACCCCAACCCACACGGATCGACGGGCTACGGACAGAAGTTCTGCCGCGCCATCAGCGGCTCATGGGGCGGACGCCCCTACGAGGACGTCATGAAGGTGACCGACCAACTGGCGCAGCTCAGCTACGTCGACTCCACACGCATGGGAGCCATGGGATGGTCGTACGGAGGTTATTTCATGAACTGGCTGCAGGGACAAACCAAGCGCTTCCGCTGCCTCGCCTCAATGATGGGTCTCTACGACCTCAACTCCATGTGGGGCACAACCGAGGAGCTCTGGTTCCCCAATTTCGAACTCGAGGGACAGCCCTGGAACTCTAAGCTCTATAAGAAATGGAGCCCGTCGGAATATGTGAAGAACTTCGCCACACCGACGCTCATCATCACCGGCGAGCGCGACTACCGCGTGTCGTACACCCAGTCGCTGCAATACTTCAACGTGTTGCAGACGCTCGGCATCCCCTCGCGCCTCATCGTGTTTACCAACGACGGCCACTGGCCATCAGGCCTGCGCAGCATGCCGCTCTACTACAACGCCCACCTCGAGTGGTTCCACAAGTACCTGGGCGGCGCACCAGCACCCTGGAACAGCGAGAAAATGGCCGACCAGGGCATAGAATGGTGACAAATTGCACCCAAATAGGGAAAAAGACGCGAAAAAAGAAAGCCGCGTCGGATAATTGATGTAACTTTGCGTAACACCGATCAAGTCTGATAAATATGGCTAAATACCCTTCTTGGCAAGACGAATACTGGCTCATGCTCATGCAGCTTTACCTGAAACGGCCGCAGGGCATGAAGCCGCTCTACAGCCGGGGCCTCGTAGACCTCGCTCTGGAACTGCATTTTCCACCCGAATACCTGTATCGGAAGATGTTCAAGTTGAGGCAGATCGACACGCCCAACCTGCAACGGTTGTGGGACACCTACGCCGACAACCCACGACGGCTGACGCGCGAGGTGAAGCTGCTCAAACGCATGAACGGCTTCGGAAACGCCAGCGAGTTCTACGCGGGAGTGGCGGTCAACGAGTCGTGGGAGAAAGACTTCAAGCCCCTGGAGGGAGTGGAGCCGGAAGGGCTCACGCCCGTCATGCTGATCATGATTCTCGACCTCTACTTCCGTCTCACGCCCAACACCATGGTGGTGGAGACGCCCGAGGTGGTGAGCCTGGCCAAAAGCATCAAGACGAAGCCCGAGGAGGTGGTAGGAATCATGCAGGCCTATCAGGTGTGCGACCCCTACCTCAACAACCAACACCCCGTGGCCCCCACCCTGCTCGAAGCGTGCCAGCAGGTGTGGAAGCGCTTCGGAAACGAAGATCCCGAAAAAATAGCCGCCTTGGCGGCACAACTCAAAGATTACTGGAAATAAGGAATGTCACAGAAACTCATTCAAACACAAACGCTGAGTCAGACCCAACAACAGCGACTCTCACAGCAACAAATGCTGCAAGTGAAGTTGTTGGAGATGCCATTGGCAGAGCTGGAGCAAAACATCGATGTGGAACTCGACGACAACCCAGCCCTGGAGGCCACGCGCGACGATCTCGATGACATCCAAACGGACAACGCATCACACGACAACGAACCGCACGACGCTGTCGACGACGACGCGCAAGACAGCGCCAACGACGACAGCATGGAGACTGCCATGGCCGACGACAACTACGAAAGGAAAAGTGAGCGAGAGGAGCGCGAAGAGGCGCTCGACAACGCCCTGGCCAACCTGGGAAGCGACGACGAGATGCCACAAGCCTCCCCATACGCACAGTCGGACAACAACGACAACGCCGATTATGAGGAAACGGTGTGGGGCGACACCACATCGTTCTACGACAACCTCAAGGAACAGATGGGAATGCTCGAACTAACCGACCAGCAGCAGGAAGTGATGGAGTATCTCATCGGATCGCTCGACGACGACGGGATATTGCGTAAACCATTGGATGATATAACCGATGAGTTGGCCATCTACTACGGAATCGACATTGCCGAGGCGGAGGTGGAGGACCTATTGCGCAAGCTACAGACGTTCGAGCCGGCGGGAATCGGCGCCCGTTCGCTGCAGGAGTGCCTGCTATTGCAGGTGCAACGCAGGCCGGCGGGAAAGCTCAAGGACCTCATGACACGCGTGCTGAAGGAGCAATACGAGGAGTTTACCAAGAAACACTGGGACAAGATTGCCGCCGCGCTCAACCTGACAAGTGAGCAGGCACAGGCCGTACACCAGGAAATACTCAGGCTAAACCCCAAGCCGGGAGCCGCCCTGGGCGAGACCATGGGCCGCAACACCCAACAAATCACACCCGACTTCATCGTCGACACCGACGACGAGGGCCACATCAGCTTCACCATCAACCATGGGCGCGTGCCCGACCTGAAGGTATCGGCCGACTTCGCCGATATGGTGGACCACTACAAGAACCACAAGCAGGCTATGACACGCACCGACAAGGAGGCGCTGCTCTACGCCAAGGAGAAGGTGGAGAAAGCGCAAGGCTACATCGAAGCCATACGACAGCGACACCACACCCTGTACGTAACGATGAAGGCCATCATCAATTGGCAGAAGAAATTCTTCCAAGATGGCGACGAGGCCGACCTCAAACCGATGGTCCTCAAGGACATTGCCGAGAAGACAGGGCTCGACATCACCACCATCAGCAGGGTCAGCAACCAGAAGTATGCGCAAACACGTTGGGGCACATTCCGCCTACGCTTCTTCTTCACCGACAAATACATCACCAAGGATGGCGAGGAAATGTCGACGCGAAAGATCAAGCTCGCCCTCAAGGAACTCATCGACAACGAGGACAAGAAGAAGCCGCTATCAGACGATGTACTGGCTCAGGAGATGAAGAAAAAAGGGTTCCCCGTGGCGCGCCGAACCATCGCCAAGTATCGCGAGCAGCTACATCTGCCCGTGGCACGTCTGCGCAAGGCATAGCGAAGGGCGCACTTCGATTCTTAGCAAAGCACAAATGAAAGAAAAAAACATCATATTGGCCGCACGAGTAATGAGCATGGTGTTCACCCCGTTCTACCTGCCCATCGCCGGATTGCTGGCCTTGTTTATCTTCAGTTACATGAGCTTGTTGCCCACAACCTACAAGCTCACGGTGCTCACCATGGTGTATCTTTTCACCATCCTGCTGCCCACGATGTTTATCCACGTCTATAGGCGCTACCAAGGATGGACCTCTTCAGAGATGGCGCAAAAGGAACGCCGAATGGTTCCCTATGTCATCACCATCCTCTGCTACTTCACCTGTTACTACCTGATGAGCCTGCTGCGCATCCCACAGTTCATGTCCAACATCCTCGTGGCGGCCTTGCTCATTCAGATAGCGTGCGCCATCATCAACGTGTGGTGGAAAATCTCCACACACAGCGCGGCCATAGGCGGCTTCGAGGGGGCGCTGGTGGCCTTCTCCATCCTATTCGCCTTCAACCCCATGGGGTGGTTCTGCACCATCCTCATCATTGCGGGCATGGTGGGAACGAGCCGCATGATACTGCGACAGCATAGCCTCTCGCAAATCATCGCCGGCTTTCTCGTGGGCGTGGTGCTCGGCTTTTGGGCCATCATCTAACCCATATACGGGAGGCCAACGGCAAGAAACACTGGAACAAGCAACGCAAATCGACGGGCGCAACGCCTGTATAACAACCGCCTGGGGCGGCAAACCATTACGACATACAACAAAACAACACATAGTATGAAACCATTAGTCAGCATCATTATGGGTTCGACAAGCGACCTTCCTGTCATGGAGAAAGCTTGCAAGTGGTTGGAAGAGCAAGAAATTCCGTTTGAGATGAACGCTCTCTCAGCGCATCGCACACCCGACGCAGTGGAGCAATTTGCCAAAGGTGCCAAGGCACGCGGCGTGAAGGTCATCATCGCCGCAGCAGGCATGGCCGCCGCATTGCCCGGCGTCATTGCGGCCTCTACCCCACTGCCCGTCATCGGAGTACCCATCAAGGGTATGCTCGACGGTCTCGACGCCATGCTTTCCATCATTCAGATGCCGCCGGGAATCCCCGTGGCTACGGTTGGTGTGAACGGCGCACAGAACGCCGCCATCCTCGCCGCAGAGATGATGGCGCTCGGCGATGAGGCCATTGCGGCAAAGGTCGACGCGTGGAAGGCCAGCCTCGGAAAGAAGATCGAGAAGGCCAACAAGGATCTGGCCGAGATCAAGGACTATAAGTTCAAGTGCTAATTTTTCAACGATCTACATGGATTTATTCAATTACCATAGGCGCGAGACGACCGTGGCGCATGTGGGTTCGCTCAACATGGGTGGCGACAACCCCATCCGCATCCAGTCGATGACGACCACCAACACCGACGACACCGAAGGATCGGCAGCCCAATCGGAGCGCATCATCAAGGCCGGAGGCGAGTTGGTGCGCCTCACCACACAAGGCATACGCGAGGCGGAGAACCTGAAGAACATCCAGGAAGCCATCCGACGCGACGGTTTCAACACGCCACTCTGCGCCGACATCCACTTCAACCCCAACGTGGCCGACGTGGCGGCGCGCATCGCCGAGAAGGTTCGCATCAATCCGGGCAACTACGTAGACCCTGCGCGTAAGTTCGTCAAGCACGAGTATACCGATGAGGAGTATGCGCAAGAGCTTCAAAAGATCGACGAGCGCTTTGTGCCATTCCTCAACATTTGCAAGGAGCACCACACCGCCGTACGCATCGGTGTGAACCACGGATCGCTCTCCGACCGCATCCGCAACCGCTACGGCGACACGCCGGAGGGCATCGTGGAGAGCTGCATGGAGTTTCTGCGCATCTGCAAGCGTGAGCATTTCGACGACGTGGTCATCTCCATCAAGTCGAGCAACACGGTGGTCATGGTGCGCTCCATGCGCCTGCTGGTCGACACCATGGCCAAGGAAGGCTTGAGCTACCCGCTCCACCTCGGCGTCACCGAGGCTGGAGAGGGCGAGGACGGACGCATCAAGAGCGCCGTGGGCATTGGCGCCTTGCTGGCCGACGGCATTGGCGACACCATCCGCGTGTCGCTATCCGAGGAGCCCGAGGCTGAGATTCCCGTGGCGCGCCACTTGGTCGACTACATCAGTCGCAAGGCGGGCCACATCCTCATTCCCGGCGAGGCTTACAGCGGTTTCGACTGGTTGCACCCCACACGCCGCGCCACCGTAGCCGTGGGCAACATAGGAGGCGATCGCGTGCCGGTGGTCATCACCTCGCGCAACAGCGCCCAACAGGGTGCGGCCGCTACCCCATCGGCCAACCAGAAGGCCAAGGCCGACTATATCTACACGGGGTCGGAAGCGCCGACGGATACGCTCAACAACTATATCATAGACTATAACGTTTACGCTGAGCTCACCAACAACGGCACCCTACCCTACGAGCCGCAGGGCAAGGGCACAGGCGCCGCTACGCTCTACCCCATCTTCCCTGTCACCGCCATGCCTTTCATCGGCTTGATCAAGGCTCCCGTGAAGTTCCTTGTGTTGCAATTTGGCACACCGAGCGAGGAGTATTTGGCTTGCCTGAAGGCGCATCCCGAGATTGTGGTGATAGGAACAAGCCACCACCAGAACCGCTTGGGCGACCAGCGTGCGCTGGTGCATGAGATGATGAGGGCAGGCCTGACCAATCCCGTGGTCTTCGCGCAGATGTACAAGCTCAACGACAAGGAGGAGTTCCAACTGCAATCGGCAGCCGATATGGGCGCCCTGATGATGGATGGTCTGACCGACGGTGTGTGGTTGATGAACGACGGCAACATCGCCCAGGACGACATCGACGACACGGCATTCGGCATTCTGCAAGCCGCACGTCTGCGTACCTCGAAGACCGAGTACATCTCGTGCCCAGGATGCGGACGCACGCTCTACGACCTGCGTGAGACCATCGCGAAGATTCGCAAGGCCACGCAAGACATGAAGGGGCTGAAGATTGGCATCATGGGATGCATCGTGAACGGTCCAGGTGAGATGGCAGACGCCGACTACGGATACGTGGGCGCAGGCCCCAAGCGCGTGTCGCTCTATCGCAAACAAGTGTGTGTGGAGAAGAATATTCCCGAGGAAGAGGCTGTGGAACACCTGCTGGCGCTCATCCATAAGGACCAAAGGGCAACGGGCGCATAACGCTACCGCCACCCCACTCCACAGCTTACATAACCGCCAAGCCCATCGCTCGCATCGCCTAAACCCTGCGAAAGTGATGGGCTTGACTGCTTTCTGAACCTAACGACAATGGTTTTTAACCCAAACCGGGCATTAGATTTTAATTCTTGTTAGCGTTTGTTTCGAGCAGGTTGCGACAGGTGCGGTGAAGCCATAGCGGGCTATGGCGAAACGCGACTGGAAGCAAGATGCCGAAAGAAACGCTGACAAGAGTTGAAAAGAATCCATAAGATCCTAACCATTCGCCTGTTTCGGTCTAATGCCCGATTTGGCTTTAACCCAAACCGGGCAACGGATAGCAGAGACGGTCCGCTCATATTGGCATCAATAACACACTGATAACCTTCCCATTTCGGTCTAAGAACCGATTGGGGATAAAACCCAACACGGATGGAAACACAAACTGCAAAAGAAAAGGAACTGCCGAACCACTACACGGCGTCGGACAACCGCTACGACGACTCTGCCGACCTGTATCGGCGATGCGGCCGGTCGGGCGTGCTGCTCCCCAAGGTGAGCCTCGGCTTTTGGCACAATTTCGGAGGCGTAGACAGCTACGACCGAGCACGCGCCATTGCCCGTTGCGCCTTCGACAACGGCATCACCCATTTTGATTTGGCCAACAACTATGGCCCTCCCTATGGCTCGGCAGAGCAGACGCTGGGCAAACTGATGGACGATGACTTCCGCCCTTATCGCGACGAACTGTTCATTGCCACGAAGGCAGGTTATGACATGTGGCCCGGTCCCTACGGCAACTGGGGATCGCGCAAATATCTATTCGCCAGTCTGGAGCAGAGTTTGAAGCGCATGAGGCTCAACTATGTCGACCTCTTCTATAGTCACCGCTACGACCCCAACACGCCGTTGGAGGAGACGTTACAGGCATTGGTCGACATCGTCAGGCAGGGCAAGGCGCTCTATATCGGCATATCGCGCTGGCCGCTTGAGGCGCTTCGCGTGGCCCACGATTACCTAAAGGCCCACGATGTGCCCATGCTCATCTATCAAGGCCGCATCAACCTGCTCGACCGTGAGCCCATCAACGAGGGCATACTCGACTATTGCCAACGTCAAGGCATCGGCTTCATCAGCTTCTCGCCCCTGGCACAGGGATTGCTCACCGACCGTTACCTGCACGGAGTGCCCGACGATTCGCGCATGGCACGCAATCATTTCCTGAAGAAAGAACGGCTCACGCCCGAACTGCTCAACTACCTGCAGCGGCTCAACGCCACGGCAACGGAGCGCGGAGAGAGTTTGGCCGAGATGGCGTTGTCGTGGGTGCTGCATCAGCAAGGCATCACCAGCGTGTTGGTGGGGGCCAGCAATCCCGAACAGTTACAAAAGAACCTACGAAGCGTTCACGCCCAACCATTCGACGAGAACATAGAGGCGATAGTGTAGAAAGCCTACCAAGAGGCGACCTTTCTAACACAAAGACAAAGCGTAAACGCCCCTATCGCCTTCCTCCACGACAAGGGGCATGAGTGTAATCGTCCTGAAAAAAAATAGTGTCGGGTAAAAATGTTAGGATGTTACCCTACATTTTTATCCGACACCAATAAGAGGAAATAGAGTGGGGAAACAGCATCTACCCCAACTTTTGATCCCAAATCACCTATTGAGGTTATTTACCCGTGTAAGTTCCCGCAAAGAAAATGGCGTTCGTATTGCTCTCAACAATGAAAAACACAAAAGGCCGATTGGCATGAAAAACGCCCGTCTCATACACATTCGCGATGTCGGAGATAATGTCTGAAACCGTAACAGCCTGAGCCTTGCTGCCCTCCTCATCCACATCAATAGAAGCACCTTGCAACAGGCTCTCTATGCGCAAACCATCGAAATTGTCGACCATCTCCGTCATACTGGGTTCCTGATCCGAAAAAACACGCTTGACACCCATGGATTGAAGGACATCCTTCAGTTCGTTACGCACGGAGAGCTTAAACTTAGGCAGCTTAATATCGAGTTGCCTCGTGCAAGAACTATCACGTATAGAAGCCAGCTTGTCGTGCATCAAGGGAAGAATGTCGGCAAGCGTTTTCCCCTCCTGCGGTAGGGCAACGATCATCTCCCAAGGCCGGCCGCTACCATAAGGCAATTCCACCATAGACACATCTGAATCGGAAAGGCAATTCACCACAGCCTGATTGTGCATCATACCAACTTCCTGTTGTTCGCCATCCTCAGAAGTAAACAGTTCGGGCTGGGTGTCATCCTTATCAAACTTGTTTCTCCACTTACCATCAAAGAAAACGGCATTCAACACATAGCAGACATCATTGGACTTCAAATTGGCCACCATCGATGGTATCATGCCATTCGTATGCTCCTTGCACCAACCATTGATGGTCGACAAAGCCGAAAGCGAAGAGAAGTCAAGGCCAACACAACTGGCACCATAATACTTCTCCAAGTTCTTCGTGTAACTGTCCTTGGCATGATACCCTTCATGCATGAAAACCACATTGTTAATGGACAAGTGAACCTGGGGGTCAATCATCGGGGCCTGCTCTCTCAAGGCTTGGCACCAACCATTGATTTGCGACTTGCCCTTTCCCCAAAAGCCAAGCACTTGGGAGATCTCGCGCTGGGCCTCATCATTGCAACCTTCTTGCACCATTCCCAGCACATTGGTCACACCAATGGATGAAACAAACGCCGATTTGCCATAACCATCGGTCTCAACAACCTTCTGGAGAAGGTTAAAAGAAAAGGCATTGTTATCATCTATCATCGCCTTCTGCACTTTTGATAGATTCATAGCACGGGTCTGAGGAAGCATGTTAACCACCTTCTTAGGAGAATCATCATCGCTCTCCGTACAACTCACAGTGGCCGAAAGGCTGAAAAATCCAAGCGCTAACGACATTAAGAAACTAATTTTCCGCATAATGAAAAACATTATAGGTTTGCTTTTGTTAGTAAAATGCAAGTTTTGCTAAATGCTTGCATCAACAACGACTATTATTTTTATGGATTATCACTAATTACCTGAAATCCATAGATCATAGCCCTGGCTGTATTCCAGTTATATGTGACATTGTTGACTTTCTTTATCCATGAACCAGTTAGAGAATACCATTCACTCTCATCTTGGAAAGCTGGTCCCCAACCCCAATTCATCCCAATTGCTGAAACAACAGGTAAAGAATAAACAATTTCCTTCTTGGGGGGAATGTATTCTAAGAATGGATCACCACTATTTGAACCGTTTGGAATTTCATCATATACCCATTCATAAACATTAGTGGTTATCATACGCGTTCGCCTATATCTATCTGAGATAAACGCATGACCTTCATTCTTTGAACTAGCTCTTAAAATAATGGGGAACGCAGTAAGTCATTCTGTGAGGAAAGCTTTGGCGAACTCCCAGATCACAATGCCTGCCGTAGTGCTCACGTTCAGGCTGTGCTTGGTGCCAAACTGGGGTATTTCCAAGCATCCGTCGCTCATGTCGACAACGGTTTGCTTCACGCCTTTCACCTCGTTTCCCAAGATGATGGCGTAGCCTTCGTGAGCATGGGCATCGTCGGTGCTCATCTGGCTGAGCACCGATTGTATGTTCTGCAACTTGGTGGAGTGCTCCACCTGCTCCACGCTCCACACGAAGAAGCCCTTGTCATGGAGCTCACGCACCGCGTCCTCGGTGTTCTCGAAGTAACGCCAGTCGACGCTGTCCTCGCCTCCAAGCGCCGTCTTGTGTATCTCCGCGTTGGGCGGGCAGGCCGTGATGCCGCAAAGGTAGACGCCCTCTACGCGGAAAGCGTCGCCGCAACGGAACACACTGCCTACGTTGTAGAGCGACCTGACATCGTCGAGCACCACGATGAGCGGCAGCTTGTGGGCTTCCTTGAACTGCTCCACCGACAGGCGGTGCATCTCTATGGTTCTGAGTTTGCGCATAACTGATGGGGTTGGTGGATGGCCTATGGCAGCCACGGGTTATTGTTTCACGCTGTATGCCAACGCGTAAGCCTTGATTTGCTTGATCATGGCGAGCAAACCGTTGGAGCGGGTGGGGGAGAGATGCTCTCGCAAACCAATGCGGTCGATGAAATAAAGGTCGGCGTCGAGAATGTCCTTAGGTGTCTGTCCGCTGAGCACTCGTACCAACAGGGCGATGATTCCCTTCACGATGAGGGCATCGCTGTCGGCCGTAAACACCAACTTTCCGTCAACATCGTCGCACTGTAGCCACACACGGCTCTGGCAACCGTCGATGAGGTTCTGCTCGGTTTTATACTTCTCGTCGAGCGGTTCGAGATCATTGCCCAGGTCGATGAGCATCTGGTATTTGTCCATCCAGTCGTCGAAGTCGCTAAACTCCTCAATGACTGCGTCTTGTAATTCGTTGATTGTTTGTGCCATAATACTTGAATCCTTATATGTTTATAAGCCAAAGCTGCTATTTCAAACGCCTGTTGCCACACGGTTAGGCGTCGGTATCGATGCGGAAAACCTTGTCGTTGGGACGCACCTTGTCGGGAACGGGCACGCTGACGAGCGTGTGTTGCGGAGCCTCGGGTATCACCCCGTTGTCGCCGTGAATCTCCGTGGCATGAAGATACATGGCTCCGGTGGTGTTGCCCGTGATGAGAAGCTTGTCGCCTTGCTTGAAGGTCGACGCCTGAACGGCAATCTCTCCCACGCCGAGACGGCTGAAATACTTGGTCACCTTGCCCACGAGCACCTTGCGCTCTGTGGCCAACGACCCATAGCTGTCGTTCCATTCGCCCATCGTCTGGCCCTGGTAATAACCATCCCAAAAACCGCGGTTGAACACGGTAGCCAGCCTTTCGTCCCACGCATCCTTACGTTCCTCAGTGAAAGAGCCGTCGAGCACGGCACGGATGGCCTCCTTATAACACGACACCACGGTGTAAACATACTCGGGACCACGTGCACGGCCCTCAATCTTAAACACCCTCACACCAGCGTCCATCATCTTATCGATGAAGCGAATGGTCTTCAGGTCCTTGGGGCTCATCACGTATTTGTTGTCGATCTCAAGCTGATGGCCCGTCTCATTGTCGGTCACGGTGTAGCTGCGGCGGCACACCTGCACACACTGTCCGCGGTTGGCGGAGCGGTTGGCGGCATCGAGGCTCATGTAACACTTGCCCGACACGGCCATGCAAAGGGCTCCATGGCAGAACATCTCGATCCGAATGGGGTCGCCATTGGGGCCTACGATATGTTGGGCCTCTATCTGTTCGTGGATATGTTTCACCTGGGGCATTGTAAGCTCTCGGGCCAACACGCTAACGTCGGCAAACTGGGCGTAGAACTTCAGGGCCTCCACGTTAGATATGTTGAGCTGGGTAGACAGATGCACCTCCACGCCCACCTGACGGCAGTAGGCCATAACGGCCACGTCGGAAGCGATGACAGCACTGACGCCCGCTGTGCGAGCGGCATCAATGATCTGTCGCATGGTGTCGAGGTCGTTATCGTAAATGATGGTGTTGACCGTCAGATAAGTCTTCATGTTGTGCTCCTGGCAGATGGCAACAATGTCGTGCAAATCGTCGAGCGTGAAGTGATTGGCGCTGTGCGACCGCATGTTGAGTTGCCCCACACCGAAGTATACCGAGTCGGCACCTGCCTGAATGGCGGCCGCCAAACTCTCGCGCGACCCCACAGGGGCCATGATTTCAAAATCTTCTATTCGTGCGTTCATGCTGCAAAGGTACTAAGTTTTTCTTACATAGCGTTTCTTCCACCCCCAGGATAATGAAAATAAGTTTATGCTTCTGCCCGCATGGTTCTTCTCTTTTCTTAGTAACTTTGCAGCGATATGAAGAAAATGTGGACCTGGCTGCTCATCATCGGCCTGATGACAGCCTGCTGCCGACCGGCGCCCAAGACGTCCGAGGCGACCCCAAACGAGTTTACCGACGAGGTGGTGCTCAAGACCACGCCCGTTCGCAACCAAGGGCACAGCGACCTCTGCTGGGCCTATGCCATGCTGGCCACCATCGAAACCGACCGCCTGATGGTGGGCGACTCCATAACGCTCTCCACCGATTATGTGGCGCGCTGCCTGTTGCAGGAAGAGGCGCGACGTTATTTCCTGTCGAAAGGAGGCACGAACATTTCGCTGCGGGGCATGTCGTCGACCCTGCTCAACTTGCTGGAGCGATCGGGAGCGCTGCCCTTCGACTCCTATTATCAGAACCAAGGAACCGACATTTACAACAGCGGCGTCAACTATAACGTGCTCTGTCGGAAGGTGAAAGATGTGGCGCGAGCCTCCGCTTCGCTCTCCATGATCGACCAACACGTTACCGACCTGCTCGACCGCGAGGTGGGTTGCCTGCCGCGCATCATAGCTCTCTATGGCGCAACCTACACCCCACACGAGTTCGCCCATAGTCTCTGCCTTCCCGGCGACTACGTGGCAATGACGAGTTTCACCCACCATCCGTTCGGCAGCAAGTTTGCCTTGGAGACACCCGACAATCGTTTCGGCGACACCTTTCTCAACCTTCCCATCGACACACTCATGAAACGCATTGTGCAATCGCTTCAATCGGGCCATGCCGTATGCTGGGAAGGCGACACGAGCGAGGCGGGATTCCGCTTCACCGAGGGCCGAGCCACCATGCCCGAAGGCACAAAGGCCACCCAAGAAGAGCGCCAACGACTCTTCGACCGACGCCAAACCACCGACGACCACTGCATGGAACTGTGTGGATTGGCGCGCGACCGGAAGGGCCAACGCTTCTTCATCGCCAAGAACTCCTGGGGCAAGGGCAATCGCTACAAGGGCTTCATGTATCTCAGCGACGACTATGTCCGACTGAAAACCATCGCCGTTTACATGCGCATGCCTATCGAACCCCTCAACCAGTAAACCCAAAATAGGTTATGGGATTTAGGTTGACCGCTCGTCAATCGTGAGATAATTTATGGTGGAATACTTCCGTAATCAAATAAAAAGCACTATTTTTGCACCACATTCGGCGGCATACCCAGGCTAAGCGCCACACAAACCGCCACACCATGAGGCAAGGGGCGACCAACCGGACGCACCCGCCCAACAACCAACTAAACAGACAACAAAACAATATGGGAAAGATTATTTTGACAGGCGACCGCCCCACCGGCAAGCTCCACCTGGGCCATTACGTTGGCAGCTTGCGTCGCCGTGTGCAGTTACAGAACGAGGGCAACTACGACCGCATGTTCGTTTTCATGGCCGATGTGCAGGCATTGACCGACAACGCCAGCAATCCAGAGAAGATTCGACAGAACATCATTGAGGTGGCACTCGACTATCTCTCGGCCGGTCTCGACCCCTCCAAATGCACACTCTACATACAAAGCCACATCCCCGAGCTGGCAGAGCTCACCACTTACCTGATGAACATCGTCAGCGTGGCGCGTGTTCAGCGCAACCCCACGGTGAAGACCGAGGTGAAGATGCGTGGCTTCGAGAGCAACTCAGTGCCACTCGGCTTCTTCTGCTACCCCGTGTCGCAGGCCGCCGACATCGCCGCCTTCAAGGCCACCACGGTTCCCGCCGGCGAAGACCAGGAGCCCATGATTGAGCTGACGCGCGAACTGGTGAACCGCTTCAACCAGACTTACGCTCCCGTGCTTGTGGAACCCGAAATCCTTCTGCCCGAGAACGCTACGGCCCGACGCCTTCCTGGCACCGACGGCAAGGAGAAAATGTCGAAGAGCCTCGGCAACTGCATCTACCTTTCCGACGACGCCGACACGGTGTGGAGCAAGGTGAAGAGCATGTACACCGACCCCACCCACATCAATGTGTCCGACCCCGGACACGTTGAGGGCAACGCCGTGTTCACCTATCTCGACGCCTTCTCAACCGATCAGGACTTTGCCGACTTCTGGCCTGAGTTCCAGAACCTCGACGAGTTGAAGGCAGCTTACACCCATGGCGGCATCGGCGACATGAAGTGCAAGAAGCTCCTCAACAACGTCATCAACCGCATGCTCGACCCCATACGTCAGCGTCGCGCCGAGTATGAGAAGGACATCCCCGAGATTTTCAACATCCTCAAGCAAGGATCGGAAAGCGCTCGCGAGACGGCCGCACAGACCATGGACGACGTCAGACGCGCCATGCGCATCGATTATTTCGATGACGCTGAGCTCATTCGCCAGCAAAGCGAGAAGTTCAAGCGCTAAACAAGGCTAATATCGCCATCAAATATGATGATAATGCCCCCTCCTTGCTTGTCAAGGGGAGGGCGTTTTTTTATGCCCATACCCATCCGTCGTGAGGCCATAAGGCATGGGCCGATAGCCCATCACACTTGACTCAACGCTCCAAAAAGGGCCTTCTGACAGAAGAATAAGCCTTACGAAGCAAATGATGACATGTGATAAAACGCAAGAGCGAACACCATAAGACGCATGAAGAAACGTTATGAAGCCCATGAGAGAATGCTATAAGACGCATGAGAAAATGCCAAAAGTAGCTGAGGAAACATCAAAAAGCAGATGGGGAAACACCATAAAACGACAAACCCCAGTCTCTTCAAACAGAGACAGGGGTTTGTCATTCCTGAAATCAATCTACTAATTACCTAAAAAGTTACTAACAACCTAATGAAATAACCTAAAAACTTTAATCTAAAAACCTAAAAACTAAAAACCTATATGAAACAATCTACTAACCTTAAACCTATTGAATCGAATGTCTAGGAATTCACTTCTCTCGAGGTTACTTATTTCCTTTTGACGATGCAAAGGTAGCATGAAAGTCAGAATTCTGCAATACCTAAGGCATGGAAAATCGCATTTTTGGGCTCATTCTTGACCTAAATCAACATTTTGTGTGCGCACACAACACATTTTAAGACTTGTTTTACATTCATTAAGCACCCAAGCGGCAGTTGGCCTACTAACACAAGGCACAAAAGCAAGAGAGACCTGCGATTGCTATCACCGATTACCTATATAATAAGGAGCAATCCAAGGGCTCAAAAGCACGTATCCACCGAGGATGGGAACGACCTGTGGACAGATAAAGAAAGCATCGGTCCGAGAGAGACGGTCCATCGTATAGCAAATGGATAGAAAACGCAAGCCATCAACATAGCGTAGGTTGGCCATCTAAGAGAATAACCTTGGGTCCCCAAACAGCATGGCTCGTCCTTGTGCAATGACGACCCATGAAGCAAAAACAGCATAGGCCATCCTTTTTGTGGGATGGCCTATGCGGGTATGAAAGAGGGATGGATTATTTCAGATACTCAGCGAAATCGGTCAGGCGCATGTCGCCCTTGCGCAGGAAGGTGTCGTGGAAGGCCAGCGCAGCGGTCATGCTCTGGGGCTCGTGGCCCATGGGGGCGATATGAGCCAAGTAGTCGCGCAGCAGCGAGCGGTACTCAGGATGAGCGCAGTTCTCTATGACCTCATGTGCACGGCGAACAGGCCCCTTACCTCGCAAGTCGGCCACACCCTGCTCGGTGACGATCACATCCACGTCGTGCTCGGTGCTGTCCACGTGGCAACACATGGGCACGATGCACGAGATCTTGCCGCCCTTGGATACCGACGGCGTAGTGAACACGCTGATATAGCCATTGCGCTCATAGTCGCATGAGCCACCAATGCCGTTCATCAGGGCCGATCCGCAGATGTGGCTCGAGTTCTCATTGCCATAGATATCACACTCCACAGCGGTGTTGATGGCGATGACGCCCAATCGGCGAATCACCTCAGGCGAATTGGCCACCTCGCTCTGACGAATGGTGAGGTGCTTCGAGAAGTAGTCCATGTTGGCGTAAACCTCCTGCAAACACTCGTTGGTGACGGTCATGGCCGTAGCCGAGGCGTCCATCACCTTGCCCTCAAGCATCCAGCGGATGGCCGCATCCTGCACCACCTCACTGTAAACGTTGAAGCGTGGAATGCGCGGATTGGATCCCAATGCGGCCAGCACGGCGTTGCCCGTGGCACCCACACCACTCTGTATGGGCAGGAACTGCTTCGGGATACGGCCCGCCTTCATGTCGTCGACGAGGAAGTTGGCCAAGTGGTTTCCGATGGCCGAGGTAAACTCATCCACCTCCTTGAAGGCGCGCGCCTCCTCGGGTATGTTGCTCTCTATGACGCCCACAATCTTCTTGGGGTCGATGCTGATGTAGTTTTCGCCAATGCGGTCGTAGGGCTTGATGACCATCATCGGTCCGCGTCCCGATCCGTTGTCGCCCGGCTCCCACGTATCGTGTAGGAATTTTGAGTTGGGATTGTGGAACGTGTTGTGCTCCAGTATGACGCGTTTGGCAAGCCTCGCAGCGGTAGCGGCGATTCCTCCTGCCGACGTGAGGTAGGCACGGCACTCCGACTCGCCCTCCACAATGTCCGACACCTCGATGACCGCCCAGTCGAACTCTCCATAGAAGCCATGTCGCATGCGCTCGGCCATGTGTCCCAGGTGCATGTCCTCATAGTCGATCTCACCCAGGTTGGTGTGTGTGCGGAAGTCCTTGTTGGTAGAGAACGGTGCGCGGAAGAGCAACGCATGCGCATTGGCCATGTCGCCTTCCACACTCTGGCACGACGAAGCGCCGGTGTAGATGCCTACTGCAAAAGGTTTTCCGGCCTCGTGTTCCTTCACGGCGCGCTTACTCAGTTCACGGAAGATGGCCTTTGGATTGCCGTTGGGCGTAAAGCCGCCAAGGGCCATCTTGTCGCGGTCATTGATCATGGCCGCAGCCTCGGCTGCTGTGATTCGGGGGTATCTCATAATAAAGGTAATGGGGAATTTGCTGATTGTATAGCTGATTGTTCTGTTAATTCGATGGGGTTAATAGTTTCTCGCACCTTGGCAATGGCCGTCATGTGGTGTCGGGCTCGATGCCCTGCGCCCTGTCGCGCACGATGTCCGCCATGTTATCGGCCGCCCAGTTGATGAGCGAGTCGATCAATGGGATGAGCGTCAATGCCCTTTCGGTGAGCGAATACTCCACTCGCGGAGGCACCTCCGCAAACACCTTCCGGCAGATGAGCCCGTCGGTTTCGAGAGTGCGCAGGGTAGTGGTCAGCACCTTCTGCGATATGTCGGGGATGGCACGGCGCAGTTGGTTGAAACGCATGGGCGACAAGCCGTTGCGGTCCAGCGCATAGAGCACAAGCAACGACCACTTTCCGCTGATGCGAGCCAGCACGTTGCGGATGGGGCAATCCATAAAGACGGTTTCCTTAATGACCTTGGGCATGGGTTAACCAATGTTTTTCATTATTAGGCTACAAAAGTAACCTTTGGCAATGGAAGACAAAAGTCAAATGCGTTAATAATAGTTAAACCTTCAAAACTTAACCTATTGTTGCTCAACAATGGTTACGCAGAGGTAACCATGTTACGCCAAAGTGCCTTCTTGTGGGAGCATCCGAATTGGTTTAACTTTGCCATCGCAAACCAACAAAAACAGAACAACATGAAAGAAGCAAAGATTATCAAGTCGCTGACCAACGCCTCGGCAGCAACGTTTGGCCCCATGAGCGAACTCAACCAGTATGAATTGCAACTCGGTCCGGAGGTGAAGATCCCCGGAAAGGTGTTTGGCGGCGCACTGCTGGGCGCCACCGGAGGCGACTTCTCCTTCCAATCGTTCGCCCCAGGCAGCGAGACCGGTTTTCTCCACACCCACAAGATGCATGAGGAACTCTATTTCTTCCTCAGCGGAACGGGCGAGTTTCAGGTCGACGGCGAGGTGTTCGCGGTAGGCGAGGGTAGTGTGGTGCGCGTGGCGCCCGCTGGCAAGCGCTCGGTCCGCAACAACGGAACGGAGCCGCTCGTCATGCTCTGCGTGCAATATCGCGGTGCCACATTCACCGCCAACGACGCCACCGACGGAGTCATTCTCGGCGAGAAGGTGGTGTGGTAACCCTCATGTCGCTACCTCTTTTAATACTTTTTCCCTACAAAAGGGTATCGAAAGGTTCTGTTTCTCAAGATTATTAGCTACCTTTGCAACACCCAACACAGTAGCAAAACATTAGCAAGCATGAAACAGAATCTTTTGATTTACAATACGCTGACACGCTCGAAAGAGCTGTTCAAGCCTCTCCACGCCCCCCATGTGGGCATGTACGTCTGCGGTCCCACGGTTTACGGCGACCCACATCTGGGCCACGCGCGCCCGGCCATCACCTTCGACGTGCTCTTCCGTTACCTCAAACACCTGGGCTACAAGGTGCGCTACGTGCGCAACATCACCGACGTAGGCCACTTGGAGCACGACGCCGACGAGGGCGACGACAAGATTGAGAAGAAGGCACGCCTCGAGCAGCTCGAGCCCATGGAGATCGCGCAATACTACACCAACCGCTATCATCAGGCCATGGAGATGCTCAACGTGCTGCCGCCAAGCATCGAGCCGCACGCCACCGGCCACATCATCGAGCAGGAGCAGCTCGTGCAAGAGATTCTCGACAACGGCTATGCCTACATATCAAACGGCTCGGTTTACTTCGACGTTGAGAAGTACGACCGCGACCACCACTACGGCATTCTCTCAGGCCGCAACCTCAAGGACATCATCAACAAGAGCCGCGACCTGGCCGGCACGTCGGAGAAGCACAACCAAGCCGACTTCGCCCTTTGGAAGAAGGCGCAGCCCGAGCACATCATGCGATGGCCCTCGCCATGGAGCGACGGCTTCCCTGGATGGCACTGTGAGTGCACCGCCATGGGCCGCAAGTACCTGGGCGCCCACTTCGACATCCACGGAGGTGGCATGGACCTGATTTTCCCCCACCACGAATGTGAGATTGCGCAGGCCGTGGCATCGCAGGGCAACCAGATGGTTCACTACTGGATGCACAACAACATGATCACCATCAACGGCCAAAAGATGGGCAAGTCGCTCGGCAACTTTATCACACTCGAGCAGTTCTTCAAGGGTGAGCACGACAGCCTGGAGCAGGCTTATTCGCCCATGACCATCCGTTTCTTCATCCTCTCGGCCCATTACCGTGGCACGGTCGACTTCTCCAACGACGCCCTGAAGGCCGCCCAGAAGGGTTACGACCGCCTGATGAACGGCATTGCCGACCTCGGTCGCGTGCAGGTGGCCAAGGGATCGTCGCCCGATACGCAAAAGGTGGTGCGCGCCTTGCGCCAGCGTTGCTACGACGCTATGAACGACGACTTGCAGACGCCGCTCGTCATCAGCGCGCTCTTCGAGGCTTGCCACCTGGTGAACCAGCTCGTCGACCACAAGCTCAAGATCTCTGCCGACGACCTGCAGGAGCTCACCGACACCATGAGCCTGTTCACCTTCGACGTGCTCGGACTGCAGAACAACCGCGGAGCCAACAACGAAGCCCGCGAGAAGGCCTACGGAACGATTGTCGACATGGTGCTCGAGATGCGCCAAAAGGCCAAGGAGGCCAAGGATTGGGCCACCTCCGACCAGATTCGCAACACGCTCACCGAAGCCGGATTCGAGGTCAACGACACCAAGGATGGCGTGACCTGGAAGCTCTCATAGCCCCTTACTCGAGCTCATCGAGAACGCTTCCGAACACACAAAGGACACACATGAACATAAAAGTTATCCTTACAGCCATTGCGCTTGCAACCTTTACGGAGTTGCAAGCGCAATCTTTTTTAACCCACAGAAGGTGAACGGCAGCGGCAACGAGGCCATCGACCACACTACCATCGACACACCCAGCTGTAACGAGCTCTACAACCTGCAAGGCCAAAGGCTCACCACACCGCCCGCCCACGGCGTGTATATCCTCAACGGGCGCAAGGTGGTGAAGTAGGCCAAGAGAGTTGCGACGGGTTCCATTCGTCCAGTTTTTTGGTTAAAAAGTTGTGTTGGAATTTTGCGCGAGATAGACAACGAAAATGCCATTTTTGCGCCATCGTAGCGCCAAAAATGAGAGGTGCGCGTACCGTTAGGCATGTATCGGGTTGCGAAAGATGCCAAACCGAGCCACCGTTGGGAAGGTATCGCCTTACGATCGGGCATGTTTCGCAATGCGAAACATGCCCAACGGCAATGCGTGAGGTCAAACTCTGAGTGCAGAATTACCAAAAATCATCGCAACCATTTGAACAACAACATGTTACGTAAACACACCGAGAATTGCGTATTTCGGCCAAATGGTTCCGTGAAAGAAAAGAAATGTGTAGTTTTCACTATAGATTGTTGGCTTAATTCACGTTCGTCCAACATTGTGCATAACGCTTCAACCCAAACATATATAAAACCCCTTTTACACCAGTAGGATAAAAATATACTATTTATAGAGGAAATCGTCATTAGACCGAAATAGGTGAGTTATTATGATTTTATGGCTTCTTTCCAACTCTTGTCAGCGTTTCTTTCGGCATCTTGCTTCCATTCTCGTTTCGCCATAGCCCGCTATGTCTTTGGGCGCGACTGTCGCAACCTGCTCGAAACAAACACTAACAAGAGTTCAAATCTCTCAAAAAATCTCTTCAGCGTGTCCTTCTGATGAAAACGAAGGTTTTCGTTAAGCCAAATGAGCAGAGCTAAGTTTACTTAAGCTCTGCCATGGCGAGAAAACGTGCCATGAAATGGAACGATCTACACCTTAGACCGAGGGTCGAGTCGATTACAGATGACAATGTGGAGTCAAATTGCTCTATGATTGAAAATATTCCTCCAAAAGGAGTGAGTTTCTCAGATTTAATTTGTATCTTCGCCATGTCATTTCAGAGTTTTGCTTGTTTATTTTTGCAACACTAAGATAAGTGAATCCTCTGACATGGCAAAATCCTGAGCCGCTCGGCTTTGCAGCTTAGCTTGTCTAAGACCTTTTTGTTGCTCAGGATATTATAAAAGTTAAAATTTATAGTGTTGCGGAATTAAGGTAAATAACACCTGTCTTATATTTCAACAGTCTATTCAGCAATAAAAATCAATACACCATGGGCCTATTCGACTTCTTAAAAGGCGAGCCAGAGTCTAATCGCAATGCTGCCATCCGACTATACGACGTAGCCACAAAAGAATATTCAGCCAAGCGCTATGCTGCTGCCGTGAAGCTCTACGAGCAAGCGTGGAGCAAGGATCCCGATGTCAACACGTTCTTCAACCTTTCTATATGCTATTATTTTGAGTGGGGCACCACCAAAAACGAGACACGCTGTTTTGAGGTAACACGCCATGCCGCCCTGAAAGGCAACTCGCAGGCCATGAACAACCTTGGATTCTTCTACAACACAGGCTATGGATGCACCGAAAACAAAGCAGAGGGCAGAAAATGGATCGAGAAGAGCGCCAAGCTGCTGAACCTCAGTGCCTGTCGCACACTTGCACATATCTATCATGATGAGTCGGAAACCAATCCGCCAGTGTTGCACGATTGTTACACCCAACTGAAAATATGTGCCGACAAAAACTATAAAGACACGCAGCAGCTCATGGCCGACTGGTTCGGACCAGTGAAGGAAGAAGAGTGGAAGGGCATGACCACCGTCGACATGTATAACCGGGGATGCGACTGGATGAGCGGCACCAACGGATTCGCAAAGAATCTGGAGCTTGCCAAGCGGTGCCTGCGTGCTGCCGCCGACCGGGGCGACGGCGCTGCGTGCTGCAACCTGGGGTGGTGTCTTGACCAAGAGGGAAAGAGCGATAGGGCCAACGAGGCTTATCTCAAAGGTGCCAACCTCAACTGCACTACTGCCATGCTGAACCTCGCCCGCAACCTGCACAACGGGCGCGGATGGCCCAAGGACGACAGTGGCGCACGCCTCTATCTTAAGATGGCGCACGATGCTGGCGACAAACGTGGCGCAGAGCGCCTTGCCGAGTTCTTCCCCGAGGACGAGGTGCGCGAACAGTCGAAGAACATGACTCTCGACGAGATTAACAATCGCGCATGGGCTTACATGAAGGGCTTCGACGGCCAAGAGCGCGACGTGAAGAAGGCGGCGCTGTGGTTTGATGTAGCTGCCACGAAGGGCTTGGTGGCGGCGTGGTATGGCAAGGGCAACGCCCTCGACGAGCAGGGACTCTACAGCGACGCCCTCGCTGCTTACATCAAGGGTGCCGAGCAGGGCAACGCCAACTGCATGTATATCGTCGGCACACGCTATGCCGACGGCACGGGCTGCACACGCGACATAGACACAGCAAACCAATGGCTCCTCAAGGCCGATGAGGCTGGCGACAAGAGGGCCATGGACAAGATCTTTGAGCTGAACCCCACGCTGGAACGCGACTGCAAGGTGCAGTTTATGTTTGACAACATGAGGCGCTGCGTGGAAGAGAATTTCTCTTCCGACGAGTATGATGTTGAGGCTATGGTTTATGAACTTATCAACAATGAGGACTATGAGACGGCGCGTGAGCTGACCAGACGCTGCCTCCTTGAGACCGAAGACGACCCCGACGAGCTGTCATGCCAGGAAGACATGCAGGTGTATCTCGCCCATATTTATTATGAAGACGGCGACGGCAACGACGACCTCGACTGCCCCTTCTATCGTCTGCGCCAGGCTCATCCGCTCGTGGTAGACCTCAGCAACGACTTTGAGCCTTACAGGAACGCCACCTACATGTGGCTGGCAACCCTCTTCAGCGATTTCTTCACCTATTATGAAGATGCCGAGGTCAACACGTTCCACCGCTACCGCGACTGTGCGTGGTATGGCAGACAGGCTTACAAGTATAACTTGCTCGCTGCCAAAGAGGGCTACTACATGGCAATGTATCGCACAGCTCTCTTCCTGCTTGAGGGCGAGGTGGTCAATGCCGACTATGACGAAGCCTACTCGTGGCTGGAGAAATGTAAAGACTATTGCAACGGCATGCCTCTCTACAGGCTCGGCAACATGCACTATTATCCCGAATATGGACGCGAGAACAGAGTGTTGGCTCTGAAATATTATGAGGCATACAAAGAACAATATGAAGCCGACAGTTATTACAAACGCATGATAACGCAGAGCTATGCTCAGGCGTTGACCAATCTTGCTCATCTGTTGCTGCAAAAGAACACGTCTATTGCTGACAGCCGTGCGCGGTCGATGCTTGAGAAGGTGACCTCTTCGTCGTTCCACATTGCTGATGCGCTCTATGGCTATATGCTCTATGAGGGTCGTGGCGGAAGGGTTGACCGCACGGGCGGACTGAAATATATGCGTCAGGCCGCCAACGATGGCGACCCCATGGCTGAGGAGTTCTTGAGAAATTATGGCTATTAAGAATATGTGCATATAATTGCCACAAGCCACCGAAAGAAAGAAGAAACCATAGTAACCCATTGGTGGAATTAATGTAGTGCATACTTAGGGATATTCAGTTGATTCCCACTTTATATTTCTTAAAGACAGCCAAATATCAGATTGTCCTCCGAGAAAATTGGTCGTGGAGGATAATCTGATGTGTTTTTTCATTAGAAAACCGCCTAAAAAAGGGTTCTTGCCAAAATATTGTGTCCATAAAGACACTGCAAGGTATGTTTTGAGTTACTCAAAGCCATTGGAGTTACTCCTAAGTGTAAAGAGTGATTTTTCAAAAATCAGTATATCAAACAACATCTGCATCATCTTGTTCTTTATACATACACAAAAGTGTAATTTTTCAGCCACACTTTTCTGAAATACACTTTTGTGTCAAAGGCTTTTTCCTATAAAGCTATACTTTTGCAGTAGAAAAAGAAGAAAATCAAGCCTCAAATCCGCAACTAAGCCCTTCAACATCCTTCTTGCGTGTACATGTCCTCTCTTACTGAAAGCAGATAAATTGAGGCAGAAACACCCAAATCTGCCTACAATACCCCCTTACCCCACAATGCGACTTGAGACAATACGCAGTATCATACCCATAAGTTTAGGCGTTATCCAAAATCAGTCTGGAATACATCTGCGTAAGCATTGTTACAGGTATAGATATTCAGCGCATACCGCCTTGATGTTCTGATCCACTTGGCTGGTACAGAGACAAACCTGAAGACAAACGCTTTTATGCGACTTGTTGCATTGAGTCCGAACCTCTTTACGTCAAGTCTTTGGATAATGGCCTTGTAGAAGTTACGGATAAGTGCTGTAAGAAGAAGGAACACCGTGTTCTCTGCCATGAAGGATTTGGTCAATCTGCCCCATCCGAAACCATTGTTCATGTCATCGAAGATACGTTCCTTTCCTCCACGAAGGTTATAGAACTCGACAATTTCTCTTGCGGAAGATTCATAGTCGTTAGTCAGGATACAACGGTATGTGTATTCTCCTTCCCAAAGATCCTGCACACCATCCATCCGTTTCTGTCTTTGAATCACAAGTCGGTATGCTTTACCCTTCCACTTCTCAACAAGGATAGAGTTCAATTCAAACTCAATGCCATTGATTTCCTCGGTCTTCCAGCCTCTGAGAGCAAAGATGTCATTGTAGAGCGAACTGCAGCGGTTTGCGCGGATATAGAAGGACTTGCAGTGTTTCTCTATTTCCTCCACGATTTCCTCGGAACATGATCC
>ERZ1026888.16-NODE-16-length-97278-cov-15.184514_pt1 | contig 97278 bp, 76 predicted proteins | sample MGYA00380174_ERZ1026888 | MGnify/ENA primary metagenome ERZ1026888 (study PRJEB33269, sample SAMEA4719810) | human gut metagenome | biome: human-associated habitat; feature: organic feature; material: feces | place: Cameroon | collected 2013-10 ...
TCTCCGTCACAGCAAACAACCTTATTGGCACTTCTGAGTTTGAACGAAGAACTCTTGGTAATACCATAGAGTCGTATAGCATAACCCGACTTCGTCCAAGAGAAGTGCTTGCAAAATGGAGTATGGATTTGTAACAAAAAACTTTTTTTTCAAACATCATCATAGCATTACTCCTAATAAAAGACATAATCTTTGTGTGATACAGATAAATAATTTAGGTTTCTGTACCACTTGAGTGTTACTGTAGTGTTAGTCAATTGAAACTCCAGTACCAGCTGGGCGAAACTCCAGTACCAGCTAAGTGGTATTTTAGCGAGTGTCACCACGCAATTTGCCCTCGCCGGAGTTGTCCCAAGAAAGGTTACTCCATATATTGCCAAAGACTATACAATAGATGGCACGCATTAAATTTGTGTCATCAGGATCAAATTTACGCCCAGGACAACCATATTGCTTATCCGAACATAATAACCCCAAGTCAAAATCCACATTTCCGTCTACATTGTCTTTCAATCGCTCTGTTACAAACTTCTTGAATGTAGCTATGGTTATATCATCCTTCATTTTTATTATTGTCAATATAATGATTAATACCTCGCATTACGCGCCCAAGAATATCTTTAATGCCTCTTCTTGAATAAAGACATTTACTGCAAAGCCGCCCACCTACCTTACGCTCAAGCACGTCAATAAGTTCTGGTATCATCTCCCCAAACAACTTGTTATTGGCTTTATAATCTTCTTCCGCAAAAGCCTGCTCCTCTTCTTCTGAAAGAGCATCTGGATGTTCTGGACGAATAAACAAGTCAAAAGCATAGTTATCTTCACACGTGCGTTGCTCTTGGTGGTCGTAGAAATATACGTCAATGGCTATTCTCATTTTCTTTTGTCCAAAAGTTAATTCACGTTCTAAAAACATACACGATTTCCATTTTGGCCAAATACCAACTTCCCAATCAGTACGATCGCACTTGAAATCATCGTTATGACAATAGTCAAGATACAAAGCATACGTTCTCAGTTCCATGCGGTTGCTATTGTTTCCGTTACTTGTCTTTAGTTCTATGTCATAATTGTTATCTGTCCACATACATCGCTTGGTTCCCATATAATCCCAAACGCCAGGATGGTGTATGAAATGATGGCGGAAAGAATTTTCATCAGTAGCCAAAATATTCTGTTCGTATTTACTTGATATGGATTCCACATAGTCGGAAAGGACCAGTCTTAGGCATTGGCTTTGCTTTTGTGCTGGTACAAGCACATCTTTCAAAAGCCCATAAAGCGCATTACGACATTCGTCCTTAGTATTTACATATTCTCGCCACTCATCAAGCCCACTACAAAAGCACCAATAACAATTCTTCTCCATGCCGAAATAATACGGGCTAAATGTCATCAATGCCCTGCGCAACAGATGCTCTCCGTCATCAAATTCTTTCGCACATCCACAATCCTTTCCATCGAATATGTCAAGTAGGACTTTTGTATATGAATTTACATTCTCCATATTCAAAATATTCTGGCAGCCTGTAGGATTTGGGCTAAGCATATTGAAAAGCACTCCGATACGGCCACTGAAGAAACGACCGTTTTCCATTTCAATCATCGGCTTATAATATTCCAATAGGCTGGCTTTCAATATTTCCTCATCAATTTGTCGTGAATTGAAGCCTTTTAGAATCTCTTTTGACTCTGGACTTAGGAAAATTGAATATATTTCCTTTTCGCTGCACAGAACGCTAAAACGATTCATCACACTAAACAAAGAAGGCAAGTCTTCTCTGTTAATGGATGTATTCAGAATAAGATTTCTCATCACGCGCATCCAATCATAGAGATTAGTCTCCCCGTTTTTATATGATAATAACGCATAGAAAAGAGGTAAAGTTCTGCCAATAGAACCCTCACACATACTTATTCGATAAGTATGTGTAGTCTTGTCAATCTTATCTTCTCCTAAGTATAAGTCGAATAAATTGAATGTTTCTGAGACCCCTGCTATTGTACGAATGCTATTGATTGCAAAGTCAAAGAAATCACAAGACATAAGGTTAAGCCTGTCTATCCACAGCAATGGAAGGTTACCTGTTTTCTGTAATCTATCTACAATTTTGTCTGCTATGGCTTGATTATCGGCATTTGTCTCTATTTCGAAGAAATCTTGCATTTCCTCAAACAAATAAGGTCTTTCCTCTCTCATTTTTGAGATAGAGTCTAATAGCTCACCTGTTTTGATATGATACAGAATAAGCAGATTATAGAAAAAGAACAATTGCTCGTCATCAATCTCCTCAGGATGCTCTTGCTCCTGATTGCGATTACGCCAAAACATTTCAGTCCAAGCATTATCCATCTCAGTTCGCCATTCTTCGGCATACGGACGAGTAGAGACCTTTTCGTCCATCCATGATTTCAGATTTTCAAAGGCAGACAATTTCCTTCCACGTCCATTCATCTTTATATAGATGTCATCATCAAGACCATTACTCTCATCCATTTCTAAAAAAGCGAAGGTGACACTTGGTGTATCACTTGCGACGAGACGCATCCATAAATCATCTATATTTTGCTCTTTTACCTTGCGGTGGATAAGTTTCAACGTGCCAAGCATATTGCAGACAGTGGCATTCTTTTTCCATGATCTGATAAACCAATTCTGGTCTTCAATAGCTTCATCCAAGGACTTATATGAGGAAGATTTTGGCAATAGTGCCTCTATATTTTCCTGAATACGCTCGCAAAAATCATTCGCATACTCCCTTGATGCGAATTTCATATATACCCTATATTCTCTTGTCTGCCTTTTACAAGCATAAAGATAGAGATAGAGCAACCAAAGTGTCGTCAATCGCTGTTGACCATCTACCGGTACAAAGCATCCGTCTTTCCTGTAACCATAGATATAGTTCAGGTCACAATCTTTCTCAAACAAAGCATCAAGGAAAGGGCTAATAACTGCTGACTCTTTGCTGCCTTGAACGTATTCACGCTGCAGAAGAGGAATGAGAATGGTCTTATTGCTGAAAGATTTGATAAAATTCATAATGATTATTCGTTAGAGAAGTAAAAACTCAGTTTTTGTTTCATATCTATGACATATGCATCGGCGTCGCTTTGCGTCCAAGCATTCAATGATAAATTTGCTCCCTTATTATACGCTTTCGTGAATACGGCGAATGTACAAGGAGGAATATATACCTTGACTATGTTCTTTTCAAAATCGTCGTTGATGTCCGTTAGGGCATTGGCAGCTATTATATATCTACGTTTTCTGGGAAACAAGGCGTTGTGGTAGCTTTTGTTTGTATGGCTGTCCAACAAAGTAATATTGCCCACTTGCATTTTGTCTTTTCCTTCTTTATCATCATCTTTTATAGCACCTTCAATGTCCTCATCACATTTTCGCATAATAGTCTTATACAAGTCATTAAAGTCCTCTTTTTTCTTTGTCCTATTATAACGGTCCTCTCGGTCTTGAACCTGTGTGGAAGGATATCTGTCTCCCAAATCTGCTTTTATGCTCTCCAACCATGAGTCTCTATCTTTTTGATTCTTGAAATCTGCATCAGTGTTTGATGCGATATGTTCAATGTCCCAATTTTGCTTATGGAGGAGTTCAAATGGGAAACGTTCAAAACTCGTCTGCAATCGTAACTGTTCATTGTCGTGCAAGAACGTGTATTTCTGAAGAATAGTTTCCACGTTATGCATCACAAACAACAATCGCAAATCTTTCTTCTTTGACTGATCGTAGGTATAATCCTCGATTTTATCATGCCGTTTTCTTAGAATAGACTTTATTTTCTGTCGCAACTCGGCTACAAACTCAGAGTGAGTGCTTTTCCTGTTCAATCTAAGAAGGTTGCTGGTGGAATTCAATGTGTTATCGTTTGATGTGTTATCTTTTGAATTGTAGGTTAGAAAACCTATATAGTGATAACAATATATGTCATCATACATATCCTTTAAGCGGAGGTATGTATGTCTTACTTGTTTCCATTTCTCAGACAAAGTACCTTTCTCTGGCTTGGCGAAATAGTTTCTGAATGACCATCTTGCGTCAATCTCATAGTCACTCAGCTTGCAATTTGCCACGAGGTTAAACAGAAAGTCCATTCGTGTTTGGCCATTACGCAACTCAGAAGCATTAAACATATACCAGAAATGGTCGTTTTGCATTTGTTGCTCAATCTGCTCAAATATAGCCGCAGCTTCTTCTCGTTCATTATCAAGCAAACCTGAAACACTATTGAGCAGCAAAGCCTTTATAAGTTCTGTATTGGTAAGATGTATTTTCCCACTATTCAGGTTGCTGAATATCTCGTGTTGCTTTTTTGTATCCCCAACGACCTCGTACCAAATTACTTGAATCGACTTTTTATCCTTACCACCATCAAGTAAGTTCTTGAACATCTTGATATACTTGTTAGAATCTTTACTGACATTTTTATCATCAATATCACTACTTGATTCTTTAGCCCAATCCATAAAAACCTTGCCTATGTGTTTGTAGGCATTATATATGTAGTAGAAATCTATTTTAGATGAAGCCTGTTTATCACTAACCGTATCAATATTTGCCAAAAACGATGCCCTTGTCATCGCATTGTCGGATTCCACATCCCTTTCATAATCGAACTTATAAGGTGACAGACCATATAGGTACTTATACAAAAGATATAACGTAGTAAGTCTCTGTTGGCCATCCAACACGGCATATCTATTGTCTCCCATGTGAACGACCGCCAATGGTTGGAGGCAATAAATACGTTTCTTAGGATTAGTATCCTCAACGAACTCTCTTAAGTCGTATAAGAGTTCTTCAACATTTGACGATGTCCATTTATAGCCACGTTGTTGATATGGTATAACATAAGTATTCCCTTTGAGTTCAGAAAACGACATCAAAGGAAGTTCTTTTTGATTATAGTTTGTATCAGCCATATTTTTATCTTAAACTAACTTTATAATATATCCAATGCAATAGCAGCAAAGGCTTTTGTATCCGTCAGGGTATTGTGACTACTGATTATCCTTATTAATCAGATTTACCACCACTTTCACCATCACATCTTTCTCTTCTGTGCGGCTTTCCGCAATCATCAGCGTGAGGGCGACGAGGGTGTTGTCAGCTATTCGTTTATGTCCGTCTGGGCCATAAAGTATGCCATTCTTCTCCATGAACCAAAGGAAGAGCATGGCAGCAATACGTTTGTTGCCATCGCTGAAAGAATGGTTCTTCACTACAAGATACAGCAACATGGCTGCCTTTTCTTCTACCGAAGGATAAAGGTCCTCGCCGCCAAAAGTCTGATATATCTGTCCTATGCTGCTTCTGAAAGAATCATCTTTTTCATTTGCAAACCATCGACTTTCGCCAAACTTCACTTTCAAGGCGTTGATGGCATCCATGGCATTCTCGTAGGTGGCGTGGAAAAATTCCTCCTTGGTTGTCTTCTCAACGCCCAATGCCTGATAATCGTAGCGGTCGAGTGTGTCGAGGGCATAGACATAATCCGTGATTACACAGAACAATCCTGAGTATTCTCCTTCCGAAACCTTGTCTTGGAGAGTGAGAGCTCGCGACATCAACCGAACCACATCCTTCAATTCATCATAGTGGTCGAGGCGACGTTGGTCTATGGCATAGCCTCTGATGAGGTACTGCTTCAATATGCTGTTAGCCCATTTTCTGAAAGCAATACCATTCCGACTTTTCACTCTATAGCCCACAGAAATAATCATATCAAGATTATAGTAATCTATTTTCTGCATTTGGGTATAACCCTCTTTTCTGCCATATTTCTTGGGTGTCGCAAATTTTGCGACTACCGGCTCTCCTTCTAGTTCTTCCCTCAATGCATTATTAATATGCTTTGCTATTGTCTTGTAGTCTCTGCCATAAAGTTGAGCGATTTGCTCTCTATTAAGCCACACTGTTTCCTTTTCCAACTTTACTTCAAGTTGGGTGTTACCATCATCAGTCGTATATATAACGATAGACGAACCATTATTTGCAACAATTTTATTCTCAGTCATATTCATCCTTACTCCTTATATTGATTTCACATTCTCTTTATCTTCCCAGCAATCTCTTTGCGGAGCCAGAGTGGTTCGAGTACTTCAAGATTTTCACCATTCCAAAGCAGTTCCTGCTGGAAATAGATTGTTGGTCTGACTTGCAATTCGAAAATGCTGTACCCATCAGATTGTTTAGTCTCTTGTTGTATAACGTTTTAACTGCAGAGTTATTGCTTTTGTGTGTCTTTTTCGTTCATACCCACATATTAAACCTACTTGCTTACCCTACAAAACACGTAACTTTCCTTTGCGCTTAAAAAATAAAGATTTATCTTTGTAAACAAAAACAGAAATTTATGATACTAACAGATTCAATGCTCGATGCTGCATTCCGCTTCAGAGAAACAGAAGCATGGAAAACGCTTGATGACTCAAATATTTTTGCAGTCAGATTGTCTAACGGACAAAACGTCTATTGCTCCATAATGGGCAACGGAGGGGAACACTATTCGCTCGGTATATACATTGGCGAAGAAGGTTTTTCTTCTTATCTGCGCATACTTAACAGCGACGGCTCAATGATAAACAATCTGCGTTACGTGACCAAGTGTCTTCTTCTAAATAAGGTTGACGCTGAAGAAGGTTGAGCATTAGGCGCAGCTTTGTAGCGTCTTGCTCCTTCAGACTGTCGTTATGCCCGTCTTGGGTCAAGGCGCATAGCTCAAGAATGTCGGATTGGGAAAAATGCCTTTATCTCATACTTTATATTTGCAAATCTACTACATTAATCCATACCACAAAATGTTTGACCAATTAATCAAACTACAATAAAATAAAAAACTGAGAACAACATAAGTTTCTCGGATATTATGTCTACCTTTGCGATACAGCAAGACAGCAAGTCTGCTCATACATTTTTTATTAACACAAAAAGCTTATGCCTATGAACACTTTAAAAGGTTTACTTATCACAGTAGTGGCAGCACTTCCTGCAACAGCAATGGCACAGTTTGCTCCGCGCCATACGCCAGGGATAATGAAAAAACTGCCAGTGGCTATGGAGCATCCAGTCAACGACACTCCAGAGGGCACGCTGTATGACAACATGGCTTATGCCAACACCTACCACTACTATGGCTACGACGGAGAGATTGAGAACGCCGAGAGCCATGCCATCATCACACGTTATGTAATGTCATCCGACAGCACCATCTGGTGGCACAACCCCATCACGATGCAGGACGGAGGATGGGTGCGCATCGACCATATGGGTGGAGGAAAATATGTGATGCACACTCCACAGTGTATCATAGAAGATGAGGACAATATTGACGAGGAGGGAAACATCTACAAAGCCTTTGCCACTCGTCTGGTGCTAAAGAACTTTGGTGACGGATACTATTACTATCCAGATGTCAACGAGGACGGCCAGGCCAACCTCGACCTGCACTTCACCCTTAATGAGGACGGAGAACTGAGACAGGTGAACGACAGCATCGTGAAAGACATGGACGATATGCCTTATGAGGTGCTGGCTCTAAGCAACGCTAATGGAGACTGGTATGGATTCAGCGACGGAGCCATGCGCGTGTGGCGTGTCAACGAACAGCCAACAAAGTTGCCTGAAGGCATTGAACCACAGAGATACGTGCTAACCGATTCTACCCTAAACCAACAAACGGGACGTTTCTCGTTCACCCGACAGCTTATCGACATGGCTATACAGGGACAAGACGCCTATCTCGCCGCACCTGACGGCACGGGATGGATTCACGGCAGTATAACCGAAGACGGAAGCATCTGCCTGCGTCCACAATATATTGGTCCAGCAAAGATATACGGAAGTCATGTGTGGTTTGAACCTGCCACATTCCAAATCGACTATGACAACGAGGCTACAGATGACGACGACGAGGATGAACAGGATCCATACGAATTGGATTATGAGCTTGCTCCTGAACTTGTGCTGCACAAGACTGCTGATGGGGCATACGCAGCCAACTATCCATCCGCACTGCTCATCAACGCAACCAAAGGACAAGTGCTGTATGCAGCCGACTATCCTGTGCCGTCGCTCACAACATTCACTGAGAAGCCTGCCGTACCTGCAACACCAAAAATCACCGAATTCTATCCTTACTATGAGGAAGACGGTTCGGCACTTTTCACTGTGCGCATACCGGTTTACGACAAAAATAAGGAAATGCTCGACCCTACCCTACTATCATACGTGGTATATGTCAACGACGACAAAGAGCCTTACACATTCTTGCCGGAAGACTACCAAGCCCTCACCGAACCTATGACCGAATTGTCATACTGGTTTAACGATGGCTACGACTTCTCAATCACCGACATAGGACACACCATCTATCTCTATGTGGACGCGGAGCGTGTAGGTGTGCAGTCGATATATCGTGGTGCAGGTGAAGAGCGACGCTCAGACATAGGATGGGACGATGGAAGCGTCACAACCGGATTGAAGACAGCCACCACCACTAAGCGCATCGACAGCATATACGATATTCAGGGAAGAAAGTTGCAACGTCTCGCTCAGGGTGTAAACATTGTGCGCATGACCGACGGCACAACAAGGAAAATCATAAAGCTATAAAATAAAAAAAACGACAATAAGAAAAATGGTCTGCAACTCGTGTTGAGCGAATTGCAGACCATTCTTTTATTGTCGAGTTTTGATTTGTGAATTTTGAGTTTTGTTATCGGCTTTGCCGCTTGCTATAGCAAGAATTGTGCGCTTCGCGCATTTTGAATTTACCAATTGTGAATTACGAATTCCAAATTCGACATTGAACAATTCAACATCGGCGTAGCCGACCATTCAACACTCAACACTCAACATTCAACATTCTACATCGCAGATGTAGCCGCTACCAGCCATCCGTATACGCAGCTGCATACACCGAAGAGGAGCACGCCTGCTGTGCAGAGAGCGAGGGCTGTGCGTGTGGCGCAGTCGCTCTGGAATGTGGGGAGCGGAGTATCTGTCTTGTTGATGTACATGCACTTCACAATCTTCAAGTAGTAGTAGAGCGACGGTACGGTGTTGACCAATGCTAAGAACACTACTGCGTAGGCGATGTTAGTGCCCTGCTGTGCTGCTGCCATGAACACGAAGAACTTGCAGAACATACCAGCGAACGGGGGAATACCTGCCAATGAGAAGAGAGCGAGAGTGAGGAGGAACGAGAGCTTAGGGTTGGTGGTGTAGAAACCATCGAACACCGACATCTCTGTGTTGCCCTTGCCACGTGTCTCAACAACGTTGATTACGGTGAACACAGCCATGTTGGCTGCCACGTAGATGAGGACGTAGTACATCAAGGCTGTGAGACCCATTGTCTCGTTGCCTACGGCTGCAAGCATGATGTAGCCCGCCTGCGAGATGGAGCTGAACGCCATGAATCGCTTGAGCTCTGTCTGACGAAGAGCAAAGAGGTTGGCCACGGTGATGGTGAGCACGATGACGATGTACATCAAGGTCTCGTAGTATTCTACCATCGGACCGAACACCTTCAGCAAGATAGTCATCAAGGCGAAGGCTGCGGCACCCTTAGACACAACGCTCAGATAGCCTGTCACGGCTGTAGGAGCACCCTGATAGGTGTCGGCTGTCCAGAAGTGGAAAGGCACAAGCGAAATCTTGAAGCCGAGTCCGCTGAAGAAGAACACAAGACCCATGATTGTGAGAGGGGTCGCGCTGATCTTGGCAGCCATGTCGGCGAAGTAGAGTGTGCCACAAGCGCCATAGAGGAACGAGATGCCGTAGAGCATCACGCCGCTTGAGAATGTGGCGGTGAGGACGAACTTGGCAGCTCCCTCAGCCGACTCCTTCTTATACTTGTCGAATGCCACGAGGCAAGCCATAGGCACAGAAGCCATCTCAAGACCAAGGAAGAACATGAGGAAATGGCCTGATGAAATCATCATATACATACCGAGCAAGGTAGAGATGACGAGCTCGTAGAACTCACCCTCCTTGCGCAGCACATCCTCACGCTCAATCCACGACTGAGCCATAACCACAACGATGAACGCGCCGGCTGTAAGGATGACCTTCATCACCTGGGCTGCTGCTGTGGCTGTATAGAGTCCTGCAAATGCCTCTGCAGGCTGTGCTGTGAAGCACAATGCCACCTGAGCCACCAACAAAACACATGTCAGCATGCTCAATGTAGCGTGTTTCTTCTCGCCATTCATGAAGAGGTCGGCGAGGAATACTATCACGAGGATTGCCATAAGGCCAGCCTCGGGTATCATATTAAAAAACTGACTATAATCCATTTTTTACTGCTGAACTTGTTATTAAAGTGTTGGAATTACGCTAAGGATAGGTGCTACCGCATTGTTGATGACGTGGCTTGCCCAGATTGGGAACGAACCAAGACCTGCAACGCAGAAGATGAGGCAGCATACAGCGAAACGCTCGTCCCATGTGGCATCGGTAAGCTCCTCGAAGTGCGGGTTCTTCACCTTGTTGAAGAGGATGAAGCCTACAGTACGGAGGATGTACACGGCTGTCACAACGATTGATGTGATGGCGATGATAGTGCAGCAACGGTGGAATGTGTCGGCATTCTCGAACGAACCGTTGAAGATGGTCATCTCAGCGATGAAGCCTGAGAAGCCCGGAAGACCAAGGTTGGCAAGACCAGCAATCACATAACCTACTGAGAGGAACGGCATAATCTTCATCAAACCGCCAAGCTCACGGATGTCACGTGTGTGTGTACGACCGTAGATCATACCGATGAGGGCGAAGAAGAGGGCTGTCATCAAACCGTGAGAGAGCATCTGGAGGATAGCACCTGTGCAAGACACGCGGGTCATCATCAGGAGAGCGAAGAGCACCAAACCACAGTGTGAAACTGAAGAGTAGGCGTTGATGAACTTCAAGTCGGTCTGTACACAAGCCGAGAATGCACCGTAAACTACTGAGATAGTGGTGAGGATAAGGAATATCCAAGCCAAATCGTGAGCAGCCTGTGGCAAGAGGAACATGGCGATACGGAAGCAACCGTAGCCACCAAGCTTCATAAGCACACCAGCGTGGAGCATTGACACAGAAGTAGGGGCACAACCGTGACCGATAGGAGACCATGTGTGGAACGGGAACAGAGCACCAAGTACACCGAAACCGATAAACACAAACGGGAACAGCACGTTCTGAACGGCTGCCGGGATGTGGTTGTTGTGGGCAATCTCAAGGATGCTCATTGTAGAGGCACCGTTGAAGAAGTAGATACCCACCAAGCCGAGGATGATGAGAGCAGAACCGCCCATAAGCATCAACGTAAGCTTCATGGCTGCATACTCCTTGCGACCCGAACCCCAGAAACCAATCAAGAGGTACATAGGGATGAGGGCAACCTCGTAGAACATGAACATGGTGAAGAGGTCGATCGAGATGAAGAAACCGTAAACACCTGTTGAAAGCAATGTGAACCACATGAAGAACTCCTTGGTAAGCGGCTTGAGCTTCCACGAAGCAAAGGTGCCTGTGAACACGATGATGCTCGAAAGCAGAAGCATCACAACGGAAATGCCGTCGACACCCACCTCGTAGTTGATGTGGAGTGCAGGAAACCATTCCGTAGTGGCGCGGAGAATCATCTCCTCGGTGTTGCCTGCTGCACGCTCACCGATGAAGTGGAGTGTGAGCCATACGCTCAATGCCAAAAGGCAGGATGAACCGGCAACCATCACACCACGCACCTGATTGACGTTGCGGGCGATCCAAAGACCAAGCAACATCAGGACAGGGATTACTACGAATAAACTTAATATATTCATATTTTAATTATAAGCAAAGTAATAATAATGTTAAAGCTACCGTACCTGTGAGGAACCATACGGCATACTGGCGAACGTCGCCGCTCTGCCAAGGACGGATGGTCTCGCCTGCCTCGTTGGCTCCCCATGCGGTGAAGTCGATAAGACCGTTGATGATCTTCTCGTCGATCCACTGTGCCGGGCGGCTAACGTAGCGGAACAGAATCTTGTGTGTAACATACTGGTAAACCTCGTCCATGTAGAAGCGCTTGTAGGCCCAACGGTGCAGACGCGGGAAGGCGGCGTACATCTTGTCGGCGATAGGCTGCTTCTCACCCTTATATATATAGGTGGCGAGGGCAATAGAGAGGATTGCAATCACGGTTGATGTGGCTGCTACCTGCGGGTCGAAGTGAACGGTGTAGGCTGTGCCTGCCGCACTTACCAATGAGCCGAAGCTTGCCCAATCCCAATCGAGGAATCCACCGAGTGTGGTGAATACACCTACACCTACGGTGATGATGCTCAGGAACACGAGCGGGAAGGTCATGGCTGCTGGTGCCTCGTGAGGAGTGTGGTGGGCGTGAAGCTCCTTGTTCTCTGTACCCCAGAAGATGCCGTAGTAGAGACGGAACATATAGAATGCTGTCATGGCGGCAACGCCTGTCATCCACCAACCGCAAACAGGAGAATACTCGAAGCAAGCGGTAATAATCTCGTCCTTAGAGCTAAAGCCCGAGAAGAACGGAATACCCGCAATGGCGAGACATGAGATGAGGAATGTGATGTGGGTGATAGGCATGTACTTGCGCAAGCCACCCATTGTAGACATCTCGTTTGAGTGAACAGCGTGGATGATGCAACCTGCTCCGAGGAACAAGCAAGCCTTGAACATGGCGTGTGTGAACAAGTGGAACATTGAAGCCATGTAGCCAAGCTGGGCGTGGTTGTCGAGAGCAGCACCGTGATGTCCTGGCAGACATACGCCGAGGGCTACCATCATGAAGGCAATCTGAGAGATTGTAGAGAAGGCAAGCACACGCTTGATGTCGCTCTGTGCACATGCTACAGCGGCAGCATAGAAGGCGGTGAATGCACCAACAATAACCACTACCTCAAGGGCCTGAGGAGCATACTCAATCCATACGGGGAAGAGACGTGCAATCTGGAACACACCGGCAACCACCATGGTGGCAGCGTGGATAAGAGCTGATACTGGAGTTGGACCCTCCATAGCATCTGGCAACCAGATGTGCAACGGGAACATGGCCGACTTACCAGCACCACCGATGAACATAAGCACAAGGGCTGTAGGCAGAATCATGCCGCCTGCTGCAAGAGCGCGTGCGTTGTCGGCAACGGTGAAGGCAGCTGCGCCTGCGCCGTAGGTAATCTCGGTGCCTGTGAACGAGAAGTTGTAGCTTCCTGTGTAGTAACCGAAGATGAGGATACCGATAAGGAAGAACATATCGGCAAAACGGGTCACGATGAACGCCTTCTTAGAGGCGTGTACGGCTGCACCAAGGGTGTAATAGAAGCCAATGAGGAGGTAAGAGCTTACGCCCACAAGCTCCCAGAACATATACATCTGGAAGATGTTGGTGGCGAGCACCAATCCGAGCATTGACATGGTGAAGAGAGAAAGGAAGGCGTAGTAGCGCTGGAATCCCTTCTCACCGTGCATATAGCCGAATGAGTAGATGTGAACCATGAGGCTGACCGTAGAGATGACGATGAGCATCATCACAGATATTGGGTCGAGCAGGATGCCGAGGTCGAAGTGCAGATGGCCCAGTGGCAACCATGTCACGTTGTAGGGGACGAAGGTAGCGAAGGTGCCGTCGGCAAGACGATCGGCTGAGAAATACTTGAACGCTGTGAAGTAGCTCAACACTGTCACCAATCCGAGCGAACTGGTGCCGATGAGTCCGGCTACTTTGTGCGACCAGGCATACTTCTTATTCACGAATTCTGGCAGACCGATAACCAGGAAGCTGATCAGCGGCAACAGAAGAATCCATATTGAATATGTAAAATCCATAATCTAATTAATATTTCATGTTTTCAATACTGTTCACCTGATCGCTGTGGAAATTGCGGTAAACGTTGATAATAATCGCGATAGCTACGGCACTCTCGGCAGCGCTCACGCCGATAGAGAAGAGGGTCATAAAGAAGCCCTCGAACTCGCCCGGGAAGAGCAAACGGTTGAATGCCGCAAAGTTCAAGTCGACAGCGTTGAGCACGAGCTCTATTGAGACGAGCATTGCTATCAGGTTGCGGCGGGTGATGAAACCGAACACGCCGATGAAGAACAGAAGTGCGCTAAGCACGAAATAACATTCTACTGGTATCATAATTACTTGTCCTCCTTTTCTTTACGTGCTACAACGATTGCGCCTACGATACATGCCAGAAGGAATACTGAGATGAACTCGAAGGGCAATACATACTGATACTTCTCTGAGCCGAGGAGAGCCTCACCGATGGTCTGCATCGGAACTTCCTCGCCCTCAACAGCGAGAGTCAAGAAGCCGTTCTTGAGCTGGACGCCAGCCACTGTAAGCAAACCTACAATGCAGAGCAATGCGCCCGAGAGAGCGCGGCTGCCCTTAACATGCTCAACCAAGCCCTGAAGGGTGCGCTTACTCACGAGCTGCACGGCGAAGATGTACATCATCACCATACCACCGGCGTAAACGCTGATCTGGGCTGCACCAAGATAGGTGTAGTCGAGCAGGAAGTAGAGACCTGCCACTCCAAGGAGCACGAAAAGCAGGAATGTGATAGAACGCATGATGCGCTTTGTCATCACGCACATGACAGCCGAGCCAAGGATGACCACCGCCAAGATGCAAAACATTACTAAACTTGCCATTGTTTTCTTACTCCTTATTTGGTTTTAGTGTTAAATGTTCCGATTTCGAAGTCGGCACCGCCGTCGATGAGGTTGGGCAGTGAGCCTCCCTTGTAGTCCTCCTTGTCGAGGTGAAGCACGAGTGCCTCGCGGTCGAACACTGAGTTCTCGAAATCGTTGACAAACTTGATGGCACCGAAGTTACAAGCATTGACGCAAAGCTCGCAGAACATGCAGTCGCCAAGGTCGTACTGGTAGTCGACAAGCTGCTTCTTCTTCTTGCCTGTCTCCGGGTTCTCCACCATCTGCGACACAATCTTGATGGTGCCGTTCGGGCAAGCCTTCTCGCAAAGCGTACAAGCAGTACACTTCACCGCTCCGTTCTCGTCGCGGTTCATCACAAGGCGTCCGCGGTGGCGGGCTGCAATGTGAAGCGTGGTCTTGCGGTTCTCGGGATACTGCTCAGTGCTCTTCGGTGTGAAGTACTCCTTCCAGGTGGTCTTCATACCTACGGCGAGAGTCTTCACAGCAGCTCCGATTTCTCCGAAATATGATTTTTTGTTTTCTTCCATTGTTTTAATAATGTGTTTTTAGAAGTGCCAACCGAATGCCACAACTACAGTCATGAGAATCAAGTTGATGAGACACAAAGGCATGAGGTATTTCCACTCGAGCTTAAGGATCTGGTCGATACGCAGACGTGGGAATGTCCAACGCACCCACATGAGCAACCATACCACGGCGAATGTCTTGCCAAGGAACCATACGATGCCTGGGATGAAGTTGAGGATGCCGTCGACGGCCTCTACGCCGATGTTGAACGGTGCCCAACCACCAAGGAACACTGTAGTGGCGATGCCTGAAACTACGAAGAGGTTGAGATACTCGGCGAGGTAGTAGAAGCCGAATCCCATACCCGAATACTCGGTGTGATAACCAGCGGTAAGCTCTGACTCAGCCTCGGCCAAGTCGAACGGGCCACGGTTAGCCTCGGCATTACCAGCTACGAGGAACACGAGGAAGGCGATGATGGCCGGGATGTGGCCCTTGAAGATGAGCCAGCCGAAAGCACCAGTCTGAGCCTCAACGATACCGCTAACCTGCATTGTGCCTGTGAGCACAACAGCTGTGATAAGGCAGAGGGCGAGAGACATCTCGTAAGAGATGAGCTGCACGGCACCACGCATAGCCGAAACCACAGAGTACTTGTTGTTGGAACCCCAACCTGCCATAAAGATACCCACTATGCCGATGCTCGAGATAGCCGACATGAGGAATACGCCAACGTTGAAGTCGAGCACCTCGGCACCATTGTTCCAAGGCAGGAACGAGAATGTGCCTACAGAGGCGATAATCACGAGGAACGGAGCGACGTAGTAGAGCACCTTGTCGGCACCGTCTACAGAGAAGATCTCCTTGATGAGCATCTTCAGTACGTCGGCAAACACCTGGAACACGCCCCAAGGACCTACACGCATCGGGCCAAGACGGCACTGGAAGTAGGCGCAGACCTTACGCTCCATGAAGATCAAGATGATGGCGAGGATGGCGTAACCTGCGAGAATGCAGACACCAACCAGGATGCACTCGATCAGTATTGTCCAGAAATCTCCAAGACCACAGGTCACTGAGAGGAGATTGTGGAACCAGTTTGTTACTATACTAAAGTCAAACATTTTGTTTAAATTTTGATTTTTTGAGTTGTGAGTTTTGAGTTGTGAATTGTGAGTTTTGAGTTTTGAGTTTTGAATTATTGTGGCAAGCCACAATTTTGAATTGTAAGTTGTGAATTATGAATTCAACATTCTAATTCAACATTCAAAATTCTTAACTCTTCATCGGCGAAGCCGACAATTCAAAATTCAACATTCAAAATTCAACATTCCTTTTATCGGTCGATGTCTGGAATTACGAAGTCGATAGCTGCACCTGTAGTGATCAAGTCGGCAATCTTCTGTCCACGAAGCATCGGATCGAGAGCACCAGTAAGGGTCAAGCCCATCGGACGCATCTTCATACGGTAAGGACTCTTGTCGCCCTTAGAGTCGAGATAAACACCAAACTCGCCGCTGGCTCCCTCTACAGAGAAGTACCACTGTCCCTCGGGCACCTTGATGATAGGCTTCTGCTTGATGTAGAAGTCGCCCTCCGGGATATTGTCGATGAGCTGCTCGATAATGTTAAGGCTCTGATAAAGCTCCTTGATGTGGCAGTAGTAGCGATCCATTGAGTCGCAACCGGTCATTGTGATTTCCTCCCACTGCACCTTGTCGTAGAGGTCGTATGGATGACGCTTACGGGTATCGTTCTTCCAACCGGCAGCACGTCCGGCAGGACCTGTCACACCGTAGTTGATACAATCCTCAAGACCCATAGGACCAACGCCTACAAGACGGTTGTGTGTAATCACGTTGTCGCCGAATACGTCGAGATACTCCTGAATCATCGGACGCAGATACTTGCAGAGCTTCTTTGTGTTCTCCACAAACTTCGGGTCGATGTCGGCCTGGAGTCCGCCGATGCGGTAGTAGTTCTGGATAAGGCGTCCGCCTGTTGTCTCCTCCATAACGTTGAGCACGTGCTCACGGTCGCGCATACAGTAGAGGAATGCTGTCAAGGCTCCCAAGTCCTGTGCGGTACAACCGAGGTAGAGCAAGTGGCTGTCGATACGCTGGAGCTCGTCCATGATGGTACGGATGTAGTGGATGCGGTCGCTGAGCTCAATGCCCATACCCTCCTCTATCACGCCTACAAGAGCATGACGGTGCATCATAGCCGAGAGATAGTTCAAGCGGTCGGTCAAGGCGAGAGTCTGCGGATAGGTCATTCCCTCCCACATCTTCTCAATACCGCGGTGGATATAGCCGAGGTGAGGATAGATGCGCTTCACCTTCTCGCCATCGAGCACAGTCTGCAAGCGGAGCACACCGTGGGTAGACGGGTGGTTAGGACCAATGTTCACCACGAAGTCCTCATCGTCGAACAGACGCTTCTTGGTAGCTACCAAGTGGCCGTCGGCATCGAGTGAGTATTCTACGGTGAAGTCGCTCTCAGGCTCGTCGGTCAATGGGAACTGGTTTGCCTCAGGACTCATGTCGAAATCCTTGCGCAAAGGATAGCCATTGAAGTCGGTGCGGAGGAAGAGGCGGCGCATGTCGGGGTGGCCAAGGAACTTGATGCCTACGAAGTCGAACACCTCGCGCTCAAGCAATTCAGCCGACTTCCACAGATTAACTACTGTAGGGATAACGTCGCTGCCGTCAACCTTCTTGGCGATGGTCTTAACAGAGCAACGCTCGTTGTTGTCGGTATTCTCAATAATGTAGATACATCCGTAGCCTTCCTCGCCGAAGTCCTCGCCGATGATGGTAACAAGGTAGTCGAAATGTTTCTGGTTCTTCAGTTTCGACATCTCACTCGCAAAATTGTCGAATGAGAGTTCTATGTTTTCAAGTTTCATATCTTATACCTTATTATATTAATCAGTTAGACCTTTCTTTGCATCGAAGCCCTCAGGAACGTTGTTCACAACGATTGTCTCGCGCTTCTTCTCGCCAGCAAGAGCCTCGTTGCTCAAGCCGTGGAGTCCGCCCTTCGACATTGAGAGTGCCTTCTCCTCGCTGTTCATCTTGTGGTTGGCACCACCGAAGAACTTTTCTACCTTCACCTTGCGCTGAAGCTGCATCATACCATAGAGGATAGCCTCTGGACGTGGAGGACAGCCCGGAACGTAAACGTCTACCGGAACAATCTCCGAGATACCGCGCACCACATTGTAGGAATTCTTGAACGGACCGCCAGAGATGGCGCAACCGCCTACAGCAACAACATACTTAGGCTCGGCCATCTCGTCGTAGAGACGCTTGAAGACTGGAGCCATCTTGTTGGTGATGGTACCAGCGCACATGATGAGGTCGGCCTGGCGTGGAGAGTTACGTGTAACCTCGAAGCCAAAGCGTGAGAAGTCGTAGCGGGCGCAGCCCACTGCCATGAACTCAATACCGCAGCATGAAGTACCGAATGTTAATGACCACAAAGAGTTGGAACGACCCCAGTTGATAGCCTGGTCGAGTGAGCCAACCACTACGTTGACGCCGCCCTCGTGGAGCTCGTCTACGATTGTCTCAAGGCCCTTGTTGTCCTTGAACTCATCGTAAGGGATACTCTTGATGACAGGTTTTCTTACTTCCATTCCAACGCTCCTTTCCGCCAAGCGTATGCAAGGCCAAATACCAATACCAGCATAAAGAACCCTACGCTCGCAAGCGCCATGGCTCCAAACTGCTTGACTACTACTGCCCAGGGGTAGAGGAAGAGTGTCTCAATGTCGAACATCAGGAAAAGGATGGCAAAGAGATAGTAGCCCACGTGCACTGGGATCCAAGATGTTCCGCGCGTAGGAATACCACACTCAAAAGGCTGACCCTTAACCGGGTTGTACGAACGGGGACCTACGAGTTTTGCAACCACGTATGCACCTACCACCAATACAACAGCCGTCAAGATGACTGTGATTAATAAGATAAAATCCATAAAATTTATTAAAACAATTTATTTCTTTCTACGTAGAATACTTTATTAAGTATCCGAATTGCAATTTTCAGTTTGCAAAGTTAGCAATAAATATTGGAATGTTGTGGAATTTTAAGGATTTTATTTAGGCAAAGACATTGATACATGTGAAAATAAATATTTTTTTACATATCTGCACCCCTTTCGTCTACAACAGTCTCATTATAGCAAAACCATACTTTCAAAATCCTAAGCACTCGCCTGTATATATAAATAGGTATATAAAGCCTGCAAAATGGGCATTTTGACTGGAAAATAAAAATATATTCACTAAAAAATCATTTTTTTGACTGTATTACTTGGTTATTATAATATAAATTTATACATTTGCAAAGTGTTACTAATACACAAATTACAAAAACCATTAAACAATTTTGCTTATGAAAAAATTTACACTTACCGCTTTTGCACTTGCATGTGCTTTACAATCAGTCAACGCACAGTCAGCTCTTCCTCAGCTCAAGAACTTCCATCCATCGTTTGAGCGCATAGAAGCCCAGAAAGCAAAGGCTCAGCAGCAGCTTTTGGCTCCTGAGAGCGAGACAGCAGACATTTGGCGTCCTGCTACTGAGGAGATATTCTATCGCAATGAGGACGACACAGATTGGAGCGACAAGGTTGCAAATTCTTACACCTACACCTACAACGAGCAAGGACTCGTAGCAAGCAAGGTGCATAAGAATGAACAGGCAGAGGACAAGAAGCAGACCTACGAGGGATACTTCTACACATATGATGAGGAGGGCAGAGTAATCGAGACTCTCTTGATGTACAGTGCCGACGGCAAGAAATGGAAGAAGAACACACGCTACAAGTATGCTTGGGACGACGTGGTGAAGAACTTCCAGATAAGTGGCGAGCAGGCTACTTACGACAAGCTGACAAGCGACTACACCGACAAGGTGGTTGACCAGTGCTTCCGCCGCGATATTCAGCGCGACGAAAAGGGACGCGTACTGCTTATGACAGAATACCGCTACAAGCAGAACGGCAAGAAGCTTGACGAGTATGTTTACCAGCGCATCACTCCTACATACGACGAGAAGACTGGACACGCTTCTTCAATCAAGAAGGAAGACCAGAAATACGACTCGGCTACCGACTCCTACGTATTGGGCGAGACCTACCGTTTCGACAATCTTGAGTGGCAGGACTGCGACGACCAGTATCTCTACATGAGCGATGGCTACCGCATGGGCACACGCCGAGCTACTAAGTTCGACTTCAACTACTACGGTATTCTCTACGGATATTATACTGTAAAGTATGGCGAAAAGGCTCCTGAGTATACTTGCCGCTACGACTATGTTGGAACAGCAGGCTACGACGACTACACCTGCAAGATTCTTGACGACAACAACAGCTATGAGGTTTTAGACCACAGCTGGTATGACTTAAACGGTGATGGCGCTGAGACAGCAGACGAGTATTCTGACTCTCGCTATCGTTACTGGTTCAACGAGCGTGGCGTTCAGGTAGGCGAAGAGCAGTGGGGCTGCGGCTATGGCCAGCCTATTGAGCTCTACTATGCCCACAAGAAGGACATTATCTACGACGAGGCATACGACTACAAGAAGGAGATTATCGACTACACATTCGACTTCTTCAACAAGGTAGACGACAAGGGCAACGTGAACTATAAGCCAAGCCAGCGCACTGTTTATTCTGACTTCAACAAGGTTGTCACAACAGGCATCAACGGCGTAAGCAACGGCAAGGTAGACTACAAGTTCGACGGCAACCAACTCACAATCTCTGGCAAGGGCAAGAAGAGCTTCGCTGTTTACGACCTCCAGGGACGTCTTGTAATGAACGGCAGAGCAAATGGCGACGCTAACGTCAACCTCAGCAGCCTCCACGGAACATACGTTCTGCAGATGACTACAGAGACTGGCAAGAAGAGCATCCAGTTTGTAAGATAAAGGAAATCTCTATAGCTTCAAGAAAATAAAGAAGCTATAGATTTTATTGATTAGCAAAAAAAATTAAAGCCATTACATTTGTTGCAGGTATTCAAGCAGCAAAAGTAATGGCTTTAACTTATTCTCTTATTTCCGTTTTCAGAATATTCTTATTATTTCTTCAGCATCTTTCTCACGTAGGTATCGCCCGCATCAGTTGCATTCACGATATAAAGACCCGGAGTAAGACCGTGGTTGGGCACTTCCATGCCATTAGCATTGAAGATGCGCACCTGACCCTTAAATCCATTCAGATTGATTCTGTCACCGTCGAAACTGAACTCAGGCGCGAGAGTCTTCTGCAAGTCGACCACAGAAGTAGTCTGATTGCCCACCTTCACCTCGGCAGCATTACTGATAAGTCCCGTGCTGCCATCAATCACCAAAGCAATGAGTTGCAGGTTGTCGGCAGTCTGCACGCTGTTGGGCACATCAAGCACAGCATCGTAGGTTGTAGTCTCGCCCTCCTCTACAGAGGAAGGAATACTGCTCCTCACTCCATCATAGTCGTAGTTCATACGTGCCACATGATCCATGTCAATGCTGGCATAGCTGCTCATATTCTCAAATCCTCCCATCGAAGCCGACGAGCCCGAGTAGTTGTTGGCCTGAGTATATCCAGTAACTCCGTTCTCAGTAAGTACAAACGACACACGATAGTCCATGCCATTGTGAGCCTCAAGGAATGTGGTGAGAGCCTTGGCGCTGATTTGCTTCTTGCTGTCGTCCACAAAGTTGGCTTCCACATTCACAGCCACATCAGGAGTATCGTCCTTTACTGCCTTAAGAACTGTCTCAAGAGCCTCATACGAAGGCTGCATAGGATATTTCAAGTCGCGGTTGACATAGCATTTAGGATAACCACTGAACGTGAGATTGTCGTAGGAAGTAGTAGACAGATTGTCGCTCTTGTGTACTGCAATGCCAATGAACTGGTCGGAATAGTTTTCGTACATCTTCTCAAGACCAACAATTCCCATAGGGCAATAGCCACACCATGTGCCAGTGCCTTCCTCTACAACAACGCGCTGGAGTGGCACTTCGTCTACAACCTTCAGAGTTACCACAGCCTCATCGTTGCCTGGATAAGCATCCTTCTCGCCGTCAACTTCAATAAGGCGATATTTAAGGGTGTGTGTGCCTACTTTGTCGAATCCGTCATAGGCAAACGAAAACACCTTCTCAACGTTGGCGCCCATAGTAGTAGAAAAGTCTTCCACTGTCTCCTCACCACCGTCAATAGAATAGCCCACCTTGAAATTGCGGCCCACATACGGACCCATATTCTTGATGCCAAAGTTGAACTGACATTCCTTTCCCTTCTTCAAGGTGACGCTGTTGTTGCCATAAATCCAGAAGTCCTTTGGCAGGTCGTCGCCCGTAATCTTTGCCAGCAAGGCAATGGCAGGAGCATGATAAGCACCCTCGGTGGCATAGTTCTTCCAACCTTCACCCAAGTCTGCCCAACAGCCATTCTCCGAATACATTGAAGAAACTCCAAGCGAATTGTTCTCGCCCTCATAGCTATAGGCAATATAGAAGGGTTCGCCATCGATGACATAGGCACTGCTGAGCTTCACCTCGTTCCATCCCTTATAGATTTCGCCAGCCGTCTTCTTTGTTATAGGCTCGCCGTTGAGGTCCTTTGTGATGAATACTGTGACACTTGACTTTGCAGCCAAACCCACCTTCACGCTGCCGATTGTGCAGCCCTTGTATAGCTGAGCCACCTCTGCAGGGATATAGATAGCCGCCTTGCCAGACGTTTGTGAGCCAAACTCGCCAGCCACCTTACTGTTGCAATAGCCCCAGAAACAGTTCTTTGCTGCCAAAGCTGGCTGGCTACACAACAATGTAGCCAGTGCGATTGCAGATATAATATTTCGTCTTCTCATAGATAACAATCAAATAAAATTATCGTTTAACGCATATTTTTTGAGTATAAACCTGTTTACCGTCGGTTGTGCGAACGATATACAGACCATTGCTGAGATTGTCAGCCGACATCTTGCGACCAGTAATGTCGCAAACATCGAGCAGAGAGAATCCCTTATTAACAAACACCTTGCCTCCGCTTACAGCGAAAGGTTGGCCACCGCCTACTCCTACAGAGCTAATGCCGGTAGAAAGATTGCATTTTGCCTGTGCTGAGTTGTAGACCTGACGCTTGAACGCACTACTGTCGTAATTGCCAACAAACGACACTACACGCATATTCTCGGCTTTCCACTCTGGGTCGAGAGCTACAGAGAAATTCTTGGTGAAGTCGTAATTAGAAATGTCAAGCTTGTCGCCCCAGGCACTGCCCGACAGCACCTTGCGTATCACGCCATTCTGCACATAGTTTGTAGCCCCCTTTTGTGTTTTGCTTACGATGTAGTCCTCAACAAGCCAAGTGGTAAGGCGCAGGTCGGTCTGCAATGGCATTTCGTTTGTGCCTGCGTGTCCAGAGACTTCCACATTGAGAGTCTTGCCATCTTCACTTACTGTAGGATTCACATCAAGAGTGACGAATGATGGTTGCTCCTTAGCAATCTCAAAGAATGTAGCCAGCTGATCTTCATAAGGAATGAAATAGGCAGGACCTGAATCCTCCATATTCGAGATAATGAGTCTGTCCAAACAAGAGGCAGGAACAAACGGACGTGATGTGCCATACAATTCGCTGTAGTCATCATCCTCAGGAATAACAAACTTATCACTAATCTTCTGGAAGTTGCGATGATGCTTCACCCAAACTACATAATCCAACTCATTGTCGTCAATCACCTTATTGTGCATCTCGTCGGCAGCAGGACTGTCCTCCGAACCTTCAGCTGTAAACTCCTCGAAGAGCACATTGCGGCTTACAGGCTCAGTGCCTTCCTTGATGGAGAATCCTGCACGGTCGATGTCATTATCGGTAGGATAAGGATCCGACTCGCCGTTCACCTTATTTATAGAGAATGTGGTTGTGAAGTTGCCTTCAACAGGAATGGAGACATTGCTGAACAAGAGTTTGGTAGGTTCGTTGTTCGGTATATTCAGATTGTCGTAGGAGAAATCTGCGGTCTGTTGGTTAGAAGCAGTCTTTGACAATGTGGAAAGAGAAATAGCCGTAATGGGCTTGCTTCCATTATTCTGAACATAGGCATAAAAATCTTTAGGCGCATTTTGTGTTACGTAGTCGCTGCCATCAACCGGGTCGATACGTATGAGCGTAATGTCGTTTTCGGGGAAATTATCGCCCGAAACAACAGCACGTACACACAGGTTATGGTCGATGCCAGAAATGTTGCTGTACCATTTGTCGTCAATACCATACCAGTTTTTGCCTTTCAATCCATACGGACTGTTGTCGAAGAGCAAGCAATCGTAGTCCTCACCATCCCAAATGAGCAATTGGTAGCCAACGTAGAGTTCCATACCTTTCTTTATGGTGACAGGCTTGCGCAGGTTGACCTTGTTCCAACCTTCCTGATGCTCCGTGGTAGTACCTGTTGTGATTGTGGTATTCTTCATGTTGTCAAGATCGGTACACACAAACACTGTTGCCGACTTTCCGCGCAAAGGCTTAATGGCAAACTCTATCGACTTAATCTTGTCGCCCACATATTTGTCGAGCATGTCTGACGTTAGACAAATGGCAGCCTGATAAGTGTGAGTGCCTGTTTGTCCTTGGGCAATAAGACCACGACTGTAATCGGTGGTACAATATCCCAAACGCACGTTATCGCTTTGAGCAAACAAGTCTCCCCCCATAAGGGAGAGACTTGCAAGTGATAACAGAAATGCTTTATTTCTGAAATTTTTCATTTTTCTAATTATGTATGAATTTATCAATAGCTGCTAATTACTTGGCAACACTGAGCTTCACGTTCGACATCTTGCCATCGGCAGTCTGCACGCGTACTACATAGATGCCATTGCTGAGGTTGAGCTTCTGAGCCTTGCCTGCAACATTCTTGACGAGCTTGCCGTCGAGAGTGTAAACAGCCGCGCTCTTCACGCCGTCAGCGAATGAGATAACACCGCTGTTGCTGTCGTAGTTGAATGTGCCACCAAGAGTCTTGGTTGTGTTGATGCCAGTAGCCGACTGCATAGCGAGATACATCACAGGAGCAGCAGGAGCTCTACTACCTGTTCCCTCAACATACGGGAATGACTCAGCGAATGTGAATGAGCGGTAAACTCCAGTATTCCAGTTAGCTCCGAACATATCAAACAGAGCGCAGAACATATAGTCGCTTGGAACAGCACCCTCACGGTCGATTACTACAGCAAGGTTCTTAGAGCTGTCGTACTTGAACGGAGTGTCAAGGTCGAATGCAAGCAAGTTGCGCTGACCCGGCTCAAGATACATTGTGCCGTCGTAAACAAGAGTGAGATCCTCAGGATCAATAGCTGTGTTATCCTTGAAGTCCTCCTTGTCAACAGAAGCCATGTAAATCTTCACGTTGCTCTCGTCGGTGCGGTCAACCAAGTTGCTGTTAGCATCATACATATAGCCTACACGAGTGATCATGTCACCATCCTTGCCATTGATTTCAGACGGATAGTAGATAGACTCGGTATGGTCGTATGTAGAATAGTAGATAACCGGTCCGTAGGTGTCAACACTCTCGTCCTTGCCACTTGTCACGATGTTGCTCCATGGAGTAGAGCCTTCAGGAAGCACATTGAGTGTAAGCTCAGAAGTGGTGTTGTTGGTTGTGTCGTTATCGCCCTCAAGCTCAACCACAGCATAGAAGTTGTACTTGCCCTCCTTAGTAGGAGTGAACTTAACCTTAGCTTCGCCAGATTCACCTGCCTTCAAGGTAGGAACGTCGGTAGTCTCGCCTACAAGAGTCTTCTCGTCCTCATCAACACAGTACACCTTCACAGAGTACTTGCTCTGCTCGTTGTAGCCGATATTGCGCAGCTTAACAGTACACTCGTTCTCCTGACCAGCCACAGCCTCTATAAGACCGCTCATTGTGAAAGCCTTGAGGTCGTTGGCTGCAACATAGTCGATATTCACGCCAAAGAAGCTGAACACATTATAGTCGCTGTTAGAGACAGTCAAACCATAGTAATAAGTTCCATCCTCAGGAGCAGTGAACATATCCTCGTATTCTGTCAATGTGTATGCAGGATATTCTAAATCCTCATCGTTGCGAATGACTGTAGCGTCAGTGATGTCGTCGCTCTTCTTGCCAATTGTCACCTTAACATTGAACGGATTCTCCTGATTGTTGTAGAGCTTGCTGACAATACGGTAGCTCTTGCCTGCCTCAAACTTGAGAGGAGGTGATATGAGTGTAGAAGTATCGTCATTGTAGCCTGTATAGCCGAACAGACAGTTGTAGTCGGCAGGACAGCCTTCCCAACCACCATAATAGAAGCTGAATGTGTTGCCGAAGAGATTGAGGTTCCAGCGTGAGGCATCGTCCTGACTCTCAAACTTAAGCTCAATAGGAGTCTTCAACGCTGTTCCTGCCATCATGCCTTCTGTTGTATATACATCACCCTCGCCTGCACTGTTCTTACCCTGGATGAGGTAATAGTACTTCTGCTGCTCACCAAGTGTGTAGTCCTCGTATTCAGTACCTGCAACATTGTCAGCGACAACTACGTTGTCAGGCATACGTGTGAGCTTGTAAGTAACTTCGTCAGGGTTGATATAACCCTTGTTCTTACCGTTTTCTGGTTTACTCCAAGTAATCTTCATGCCCTCACCCTTCTTCTCAAGGTAGGCATAGGGCACTGCTCCAGGCACGTCAACACCCATATAGCAACGGACGCTGTCGGGCACGCCAATCTCGCCTTCCACACGCGAAGGAACAACATAATAGGTATTGATGCCAGCGAGAGGCTTCTCGTCGACATACTGCATAGCCTCGCCCATCTTGCCGTCGGCCGGCACAGTAGCGATAAGGTCGGCATTCTCTGCTGAAAGGAGTTCGCTTGTAGTAGTAAAGTCTGTTGTTGCCACACCAGCCTTCTTGCGATAAATTCTAACTTCCTTCAAGGCATCAAGGTCTGCTCCACCCCATGTCTTGGTAGGGTTAACCCACTTCAAGGTGTCAGCCAAAGCACCATTCAAATCAGCCTGAGCATCGATGCTTGCCACACGAGCTGCTGCTCCACGGTTGTCGGCTGTAAGATAAGGAATATAGAGACCAGTGAACCAGTTTCCGGGATAGAAGCCTTTACAACTTCTGCACACACCTGCCTCCTGGTCAATGGTGAACATTGATGTTGCGCCATTTTGGGTTGCCGGTATCCAGTAAAGAGTATTGGTGGTGTTGTCCATTGATATTGCGCCAAATTGGTACATAACAATGCTCTCACCCCATTCATACTTGATTTCCTTGGCACTAACTTCATTGAAATCGCTGTCGAGCTTCACAAGTTCTGTACCTTCTACAGTAACACCATCTTTTGCTGCCTTCGGGCGTGTGGCATACATATTGCCATCGTAGTCAAAGCAGAATTCATAGTAGATGCAATCAAAGTCGGTCACAAGATCCCAAGCACCTGTCTCCTTATCCACTGCATACAGTCTTGTGAAGCCGTAGGTGTCTTCACCAACTTTTTTGGAGCCATAGCCTAAAGCATAGAGAGTCTTTGAGTGCTCGTCGTATGCCATGTCGTAGATGGCCTCATTACTGTTATACCATCTGCCACGCTCATCTTCTGTAAATGTACGCACAACAGTGGTATCGCCCGTCTGCATGTCAACTTTGGCGAAATTATAGCCCATATAGCCATAGGTGAATGAGTAGCCAAAAATAGCATAGTAGTCCTTGCCATCCGAGGCTCCCATCATGATACCATAGTTCTGATTGTACTCCTCGTTCGTCAAGTAATAATGGCGGATACGATCAAACTTACCGTAGTCGTTGTTATTCGCCTTAAACTTAATCAACGAACGCTTTTTGCTCTCGTCCATACGTTCGCCAGCATACACCGTAACACCCAACGCCTTGTCGTCGATAGCCGAAGGTACCTTCAGCTGTTTCTGACTAAGCGCGAATTGCGGCTTTGGTGCCTGCTGTCCCCATGCTTTAGGGAACTGGTTTACTTGTGCTTGCATCGGCAGCGACGTGAGTCCTGCCAACACGAGACCTAACAGGTAATTTTTCTTCATAAATGTAGGTTTTAATAAGTTAGCGTGTGTAACTTCATGTTTCGTTTGCAAAATTATAAAAAAAATATATTATTGCAACTTTTTTTGACTTTTTATTTCTATTATTTTTATAATTCATATTATTACTTACTAATTGTTATACGTACACAGTATTAATAATAAGCATAATTAACAAAAAAACTCGTGATTGAATTCACCAAAGAATCCATCACGAGTTTTTTAATTTAATACATCTATTATTATATCTTACTGCCTTCCATAAATTCCGCCGGCTTCATATCAAATTGCTTCTGGAAGCATTTGGCAAGTAACCATCCCCTTGTCGGAAGAAACAAAGAAGTGGATGCCTAAAAGAGAAGAAGGCATAGACAACATCTTCCACAACTTGACAATCACATCTACAACTGTAGAAGTGGTTCTGAAAGAATGGATGGAGGCAGCAGGAATAACCAAGCATATAACCTACCATTGCTCACGGCATACATGTGTAAATGAGTACATCGTCCTCCTTAACCTTATCCTCTATGAGGGAAACGTAATTGTATACTTCCTCAAAGCGATTCTTTATCTCACTGACAAGTTCGTGTTTTTCTGCCTCGTCAGAAGCGTAAAGGTGGATATTGTATAGGAATTTATACACTTTCGAATGTGTTCACCAACTTGTCTCCTACGTCAAGAGTCAGGAAGCTTGTACAGGCATATTAAGCTTACTCTATCGTCCAGCCAAGGCTGAACGATAGAGTAAGCCGTATTACTTTGCCTTTTAATACGAGATAAACAACCGTCCGGCCTTGGCTGAACGAACCTGCATATACTGTAAAGTCAAGCGCGCAATAGGCCTAAAACTTGCGGCATTGCGCCTTTCTGCGTGAGAAAAGCAAAATATCCCTTGACGTTAGCAAAAACTTTCCAGACTCTGCTCATCGAGTTGCCAACAACAAATGTATGATGCTACGTGCCCATCAGACAATAGGGAACTCCGCGCTGAAGATGAGGAACAAGACACTCGTTGAATTTTTGCGTTCAACGCATCGTTCGCCTCCATGAATGCCGCCAAGGTCTTCATGAAAGACAATGGTATGGACAATTCTATGGCAAAAGTTAAGTCGCTGATGTTCAATGCGAACTATACGAAATTAATTTTCGGTTCGGTATGCTCCGACACTTGTCGAAAATTAATTTAGCGATGTATGTGCTTGCCAATATGAATAAATATAAGAAAAGATTATATACCAAGGCAAAGTGAAAATAAAAAGTATTAACTTTGTAGCAGTTAATACTAATAAATCATGGCAATAGATAAATGTGGAAAGATACTGATAGTAGACGACAATGAGGATGTGCTCTTGTCGCTCAATATGCTCTTAAAGCCACACGTTGAGGCAGTCAGAGTAATCAATACGCCCGAGCGAATCATAGAATTTATGGAGTCGTTCGGGCCTGATGTTATTATGCTCGACATGAACTTTCATCGTGATGCAATCAGTGGTGAGGAGGGATACGAATGGTTGGAAAAGATATTAAAGCACAACCCTAAGAGTGTGGTGCTATTCATCACAGCATACGTTGATACTGAGAAGGCGGTAAGGGCTATTAAGGCTGGCGCCATCGACTTTATACCAAAACCTTGGGACAAGAAAAAGTTGCTCGATACAGTAAAGAGTGCCGTAGAACTGAGCAAGGAGAGAAACCGGAATATTAATGCTTTTCAGAATTCTGATGTCAATCCTAATATTTGCGATAACAAAAAGCAGGACTCTGCCAACGAAGTCAGCCCGCAAGAAGCGTTTGTCCGTTTCATCGGCGAATGTCCTGCCATGCTTGAATTGAAAGCTCAAATCAAACGTGTGGCTTCTACCGATGCCAATGTGTTGATTACGGGAGAGAATGGCACAGGAAAGGATGTTGTGGCCCACGCCTTGCATAATCTTTCGGCAAGAAACACGAAGCCATTTGTGAATATAGACTTGGGATGCATACCTGAAAATCTTTTTGAGAGTGAGCTTTTCGGTTATGAGAAGGGGGCCTTTACTGATGCCAAGGGTGCAAAGGAAGGTAGAGTAGAGACAGCCAACGAAGGCACTCTATTTCTTGACGAGATAGGCAACCTAAACCTGCAGACACAGCAAAAACTCTTGACGATGATTGAGAAGAGACAGACACAACGCATAGGCTCAAACGAGGTGAACAATGTGGATGTGCGCATTCTTGCTGCCACCAATGCCAACTTGTGCAAAAAGGTAAGTGAGGGCGAGTTTCGTCAAGACCTCTTCTATCGTCTTAACACTATCGAGTTGCATCTTCCTCCATTGCGCGAACGTGGCGAAGACATCATCTTATTGGCAGAGCATTTCCTGAATATATATTCCGGCAAATACAGTGTGGGAAAGGTTGCGCTTGGAGCTTCTGCCAAAAAGAAACTCATGCAGCATACATGGCCTGGCAATGTGCGCGAGCTGCAACATTGCATCGAGCGATCAATTGTGCTGAACGACAAGCCAGAGCTATCAGCTGAAGACATCCGACTGGAGACTTCTTCCATAGCCTCAGCTTCATCCCTAACCATCGGAGGCATGGAGAATGTTGAATCGCTCAATCTGCAAACCTTGGAGCGCGAGGCAATAAAGCGGGCAATATCCTTGAGCAACGGCAATCTGACGCAGGCTGCCGAGATGTTGGGCATAACACGATTTGCACTCTATCGCAAGATAGAGAAATTAGGAATATGATGAACCTAACCTCACACAGATTTCACAACAATGTCAATAATCAGCAATATATTAAACAACAAGAGCGACGAGCGGCTGCGCCAACTGATTGAGGCCATACGCACACGCGACTTCTCGCTACAGTATTCGCTCGACCATCTAAAGGGCGAAGAGCGAAGGCTTGCGCAACAAATCAATGAGGTGGTGAATGAGTTTCGCGAGACCACCATGCGCCAAGAAGCCAAGTATCAATATTTCGGCACTATGCTCGACACCATCAACGCCTTCCTGATAGTGGCTGACGAACAAGGCATAGTACACTGGATGAACAGGGCTGCAGTGGATGGGCTATGCGGTTTTGCCATCAATCGCCTGCAAGACCTAAAGGTTGTTGACGACACACTGCCTGAAACAATGAAGACATTGAAGCCAGGACAGCAGAGACTTGTGCAACTAATAACAAACAACAAGCAGAATGAGGAAAAGGCAGACTTCATGTTAAGTGTTGTCAACTTTTTCAACAAGGGATTTGCCTACAGACTCTACACTCTCCAGAATGTGCAACCCGTGATTCAAAAGAATGAGACCGATGCACAGCAACAGTTGGTGAGAGTATTGACTCATGAGATAATGAACTCGCTCACTCCTATCATATCTCTTGCCGACACACTATGCGAAGGTGTTGAGCAAAACACTCTTGAGCACGATGATTTGCGCATGGCCCTGCAAGCCATCAACCGTAGGAGTAACGGATTGCTGCAGTTTGTTGAGAATTACCGCAAGTTGCAACATGTGTCTCAGCCTCAATTGGCGAATGTGATGATAGGCGACATTATTGCCGACTTGCAACACCTTTACCCTGCCCCTATATTCCATTATGATATAGAAGATGCTGAGCAAGTACTGAGCATCGACCGCTCGCAAATAGAGCAAGTGCTCATCAATCTGCTGAAGAATGCGCAAGAGGCTGTTGAGAACAGCAATCAGCAATCCTCAGACAATGCTAAAGGCAAAGAGCCTTGCGTAAGATTGTCTACTCATCTTTCAAGCAACAAGCGCAACTTTATCATTTCCATTACCGACAATGGCAAGGGTATCTTGCCAGAGGTGTTGAACCGCATATTTGTGCCATTCTTCACAACCAAAACAAACGGTTCGGGCATCGGGTTGAGTATTTGCAAGCAGATAGTAACCTTGCATGGGGGCACTATTACAGCCTCATCACAACCTGGCGACAAAACAACCTTCAATGTGGTGCTACCTGCATAATATATGTGTGCGCACCGTGCGAAATCGCACACTATTCGTGCGGTTTCGCACACATACACAACCTCTATCTTTTACCATCTTCTTCATAATCAAGTAGTTACTCTTATGGCATGGCTTTTGTATAGTGTTTTGCAAAAGTTATGAATATGAAAACCAAGTTATATATATTAATAGGTGTAGCTTTCTGTGCCATGAATCTACGGGCACAGACAGACACATTGCTGCTTGATTTGCCAGCTACCATAATGATGGCTCAACGGCAGTCGCCGTCTGTACAAAGCGCGCGCAACACTTTTCTGTCGGCTTATTGGGCTTACAGATACCACAAGGCCAACTATCTGCCTTCGCTGTCGCTATCTTCTTCACCTTATATTAATAAGGAGGTGAACAAGATAACCTTGTCGGATGGTACGGCAAACTTTATCAAACAAGACCAGTTGGGTGCCGACCTCGCACTGAAGATAAACCAAAATATTGCCCTCACGGGAGGTAGCCTCTTTATGAAGAGTTCGCTCAACCGACTCGATGAATTGCGCAACAAGACAACAGTTTACAGCAGCAACCCATTCGTCGTAGGATATGAGCAGAGTCTTTTTGGCTACAACTCCTTGAAGTGGGACAGACGTATAGAGCCTATCCGCTATCAAGAATCCAAGAAGCGGTATGCCGAGACATTGGAGATTGTATCAGCCAAGGCATGTGAGCATTTCTTTGCTTTGGCATCGGCACAAACCGAATTGGAGATGGCACGACAGAACTTCGCTTCTGCCGACACTCTATTTCAGATGGCAAAAGGAAGATATGAGAATGGCACTATATCAGAAAACGAGATGTTGCAATTGGAGATAAACCGACTGAATGAGGAAACCAATGTGATGGATGCCCAAGTGACATTGCGAGAGAAGATGCAAACCATACGCTCATTTCTTGGATTGGAACAATCGCAAGACGTGAGGTTGCAGATTCCCGATGAGGTTCCTGCCTTTGAGGTTCCATTACAGCGGGCTATGGAATTGGCCTTGACCAACAGTCCCGACCCCGACTATTATCGCAGGGTTCTAAAGGAGAGCGAGAGCCGTCTGTCGCAAGCCCGTGCCAACGCAGGCTTAAAAGCCGACCTATATATGCAGTTCGGACTATCGCAAACGGGCTCTGACATAGGAGCTGTCTATCGCAACCCTATGAGTCAGCAATCGGCAAGCATCACCATAACACTGCCTATACTTGACTGGGGAAGGGGCAAGGGAAGAGTGAGAGAGGCTAAATCGCAATTAGCCCTTACCAACACCCAGGTGGAGCAAGGCATGAGGGATTTTTATCAGAATGTAGAAAAACTTGTGCTTCAGTTTAATATGCAAGCAAGAAAGGTGCATGTGGCTTCGCTTACCGACCAACGTGCCGAAAAGAGACACTTGGTGGCACGAAGACTATACATCATGGGGCGCAACTCAATACTCGACCTCAATGCCGCAATCAGCGACAAAGACTCCGCCCGACGCAATCATATAGCCACGATGCAGACTTATTGGAGCTTATACTACATGCTCCGAAGTATGACTGGATATGATTTCGAGCATAATAAAGAACTGAAAGAAGAACTGCCTATCAATGATTAACAACAATAGAATATGGACATAAAGAAACAACCTAAACCCTGGCACATACGCTATCGCTATCATATATTGGCTGGTGCAATGGGCTTGGCACTGCTCGTATATACCATCTTTGTGATAATAACATCCGGCACAAAGCGTGTGGATAAAGACAGTGTCGTGATAGCCGAAGTGACTAAGGCTCCTTTTATGGAATATGTGGATGTGGAAGGATTGGTGCAACCTATCAAGACTATCCAGGTGAACGCTATGGAGAATGGATTTGTGGAGCGTGTGGTGGCTGAGGAAGGAGCCATGCTGCAACAAGGCGACACTATACTTGTGCTTCAGAATCCTGAGTTATATCACTCTATCGACGACGAGCAGGACGCTTGGAGCAAAAACCTGCGCAACTGTCGTGAGCAGGAGATAGAGATGAATCAGAAGAGCATCAACCTTCGACAACAAGCCTTGGACGCTAAACACCAGATGAACAGTCTGAAGAAGTCGCTCAAGCAGAGCCGCGAGGAATATCGCATGGGCATAAAGAGTAAGGCTGAACTGGAGATGGCTGAGGAGGATTACGAATACCAACGCCAAAAAGTGGTATTGCAGATGCAATATCTAAAGCACGACTCTGTGTCTACACGACTGAAGCAGGAGATGATTGCCGCCAACAGAACTGAGGCAGACAAGAAGCTGTCGAGAGTGAAAGGACGCACAAGCAAACTGGTGGTGCGTGCTCCCGTAAGCGGACAACTTAGTTATGTGGGCGTAACACAAGGTCAGCAGGTTGCATCGGGGGCAAGCATCGGTCAGATTAAGGTGATGAGCCAATTCAAAATGCAAGTGACGTTGGCTGAATATTACATCGACCGCATCACAACTGGTCTTCCTGCCAACATCGAATACGAAGGTCGTAGGTATCCGCTTCGTGTGTCGAGGGTGATTCCTGAGGTCAAAGACCATAAGTTTGTTTGTGAACTGACCTTTGCCAAGCACACTCCCTCCAACATTCGATTGGGCAAGAGCTATAGGGTACTGCTGGAACTGGGCAAGCCAGAGCAAGCGTTAGTGATACCTAATGGCGACTTCCTGCAAACCACCAATGGTTATTGGATATTCCGAGTGTCGGCTGACGGCAAGAAGGCAAAGAGAGTGAGCATAACTGTGGGCAGACAGAATCCGCAGCAATGCGAGATAACCTCGGGCCTGGAGGCGGGCGACAAGGTAGTCGTTAGTGGATACGACAAAATTTCAAATAAAGAAGAGTTTGATTTAAAATAAAAAAACATTATAGATATGAATATGTTATTACACAACCTGAAGGTTGCCCTGCGCAACATTCTAAAGTACAAGGTGCAGACTTTAGGCAGCATCATGTCGCTTGCCATCGGTATGGTGACACTTGCCGTGGTGCATTCGTTTCTGCAGAATTTTCGTATGCCATCAATTAGCCATGAAGCTTATTATGACAGGGTTTATACCATCCGATTCGATTCCATCCAAAAGCGTCAAACGGACGATCCTATTAACACCAATGGTGATATCATAAGAGCAATAAAGGCGAATGAAGGACTCCGTTGCATTGAACAAGGTCCTTACGCTTATGGATTAATGTCTGGCGGATCTGCTGAGTTTACGCTAAGCGACAAGACAAAGCGCAAGATGCAGTTGGAACCCATTCTTATTGAACGTCATTATCCCAACTTTGCAGGTTACCGTTCTGCCATCACGGGAGAGAAGATAAAGGTGCTTGATACGCATGATGCCATTATCAGCAAAAAACTGTCACAGCAAATCTTTGGAGACAGGAATCCTGTGGGAACAAGCGTCAACTTAATGAAAGGCGACGATAATTATCAGTTGAGAATAGTGGATGTTTATCAAGACTTATCATTGAATGAGATTAATGGAAGACCTACTGCTCTATACTTCTCGCCATGCGAGTTTGAGGATATGGATTTCCATCAGTATTTTGCCCGACAATTGTATGTGGTATTAAAAGATGGTTCCACTCCACAACAGCTGGAAGCTGAGGTGAACGGCAGGTTGAAACCTTTGGGACTGAAGACTAATATACGACCATTGAAAGAGCAGTTGGATGAAGAAAACGCATCTTCTGCCACAGGTTGTTCCATCACTTATCTGATAAGTTCACTGATTCTGCTGGCTGCCATCATCGGTTTTATGAGGATGCATGCGCAGCTGTTCTGGATGCGCAGACGTGAAATCTCGCTTCGAATTACCAATGGTGCCACACGCCTCCAACTCTTCTCGATGTTTGCTACCGAGGTGGTGATGATTGTGCTGCTGGCTTATATTATGGCTGTGTTTATGGGAGCCTGGATTTGTGATTATCTGGCAATGCCTCAGTTTGCTGAAATCACCTTTGAACTTGGAACAATCAGTCATCTGTATCTCTATAGTCTGGTAATTGGCTTGGTGGTCATCGTGCTGTGTCTTGCCGTTATATGGATTGTGCTGAGTCGCATTTGCCGACGTACACAAACGCTCGATTCTGGAATGAGACGAAGCCATAACCATTGGTTCCGCAACACGATGCTGTGTGTGCAGGTGATGATCAGTATGTTCTTCCTGGGTGTTACTTTCTGCCTTTTGTGCTGGGCGGGCAAGATGGCTGAATACAACCATATACCCGACGACGAGAGACCATACAAGCAGAGTCTGTATATGCAGACCTATGATGCAGAAAACAGCCAGCGCCTCAGAGACAAACTAATCCATTTGCCGCAGGTGGAACGATGGATTCCTTATAGCTGGGGATATTGGAAAATTGACGAACTGGCTGAGAACGAGGAATTCAGCAAGGCAGCTTGGCAAGGTGACAGAATCGTGACACATTATCGCATTCGAAACACATCAGACACATCGTTGCTCGACTTCATGAAAATCAAGGTGAATTGGAAGCCTAAAGCCGACAAGAAGAAATGTATTTTGGTGAATGAGGAGTTGTATAAGCACATGCGCCAGTATCGTGTTGCTCCTAATGATATGTTGACCATAGATAATAATTCGTACAAGATTGCCGGCACATTCCAGTCGATACCTTATGTGCAGAATATGAAGTACGACATGTATACGTTCATCGTCATTGACCCAAAATTCAGCTATGAAACCAATGATTATATTCTTGTGGCAAAGCCGGGAGAATATAAGGAGATGGAGGTTGCTGTAGATAGAACCATCCAGCAATTGGAGCCTACAGTGGTGGCACAGATGTCAACCAATCTGCGTAATAGAATAGCTTTTGAGATGTTTATGGTAGAGATACTGCAATCTATTGCGTGGGCCCTGGCTGTAGTGAGTTTGGCTATCTGCCTGATAAGCATCTTCAGTACGGTGATGTTGGATACTGAGACTCGCAAGAAGGAAGTGGCCATACGCAAGGTGAATGGTGCCTTGACAAAGGATATTGCCAAGCTGTTCGGACGCACATATATGTTGATTTGCATCATTGCTATGGTGTTTGCGGTGGTAGCCATGCTGCTGTTCCACGTCGTTCTGAGTCAGATATTCGATATGGTAGAAATAAATCCAGTAGTACCTATACTCATGGGTGTATTGGTAGTGGCTGTCTTCATTGTTGTCATCATAGCTTGGCAGGTGCACAAGACGATGAAGGTGGACCCTTCAGAGATTTTGGCTAAGGAATAATATTAATTTACTAAAAAAACAAAATGATTATGATTAAGTTAGATAATATAAAGAAAGTATTTCAGACAGAAGAAGTAGAGACTTGGGCACTCCGCAACGTCAGCTTGGAGGTGAAGGAAGGCGAGTTTGTAGCCATTATGGGACCTTCGGGTTGCGGAAAGTCCACATTACTTAATATAATAGGTTTGCTCAACAATCCCACAAGCGGCAGCTATCTGCTCAACGGCAAGGACGTGAGCACGCTGAAGGAGAGTGAGCGCACCTTGATAAGAAGAGGCATGATAGGTTTTGTATTCCAGAGCTTCAACCTCATTGATGAGTTGAATGTGGTGGAGAACATCGAGTTGCCGCTCCTCTATATGGGAGTGTCGGGCAAGGAACGCCGCAAGCGTGCCGAGGAGGTGATGGAGCGCGTGGCCATATCCCATCGTGCCAAGCATTACCCTTCGCAGCTTTCGGGTGGTCAGCAGCAACGCACAGCCATTGCCCGAGCCATACTTCCCCGACCGAAACTGATTCTTGCCGATGAGCCTACGGGTAATCTTGACTCAAAGAATGGCAAGGAAGTGATGGACTTGCTTTCGGAATTGCACAAGGAGGGCACAACCATAGTGATGGTGACCCACTCCCTACACGATGCGAATTATGCAGATAGAGTAATTAATATGTTTGATGGAGAGATTGTTAATCAGGTAGAAATGTAGTATGAAAAAGGCTATGGCGATATCGCCATAGCCTTACTACTATTAGTAATTGTTATTCCTTTTTGGAAGCAAGCTTTTGATACTCAGACGGTGTCATGTTGTAAACCTTCTTGAATGCACGGATAAAGCTGGACGCATTCTTGTAGCCCACTTCTTCGTATATAACCTGCATGGTGTAGCCAACATAGTTTTCTGAGTCACTAAGCTTATGACAAGCCTCTCTGATGCGCCGTTCATTGAGCAAAGTCTTAAAATTCTTATTATATGAATTGTTAATGACTCTTGACACATAATTGGTGTTTGACTGAATCATATCGGCAAGCATCTGAAGACAGAAATCCGGATTGGAAATGACGCTCATGTCTTCCATTACATCATTTATCTTGTTTAACAATTGCTTTTCGATATTATCATGACATACAATTTTATCCTCTGTTGGTATATTGTCGTGACACAATTCCTTTCCAGAAGAATCATTCAGGTTCTCATCCATTGTTTCTGCCACAAAAGATTGTTCATTAATCTCCACTTGTTGTAAATATTGCTGCAGCAAAATGTGGTTTTGTCGCTCACGTTCCTCAAGGTCTTCGTTTTTCCTTATCAGAAGCCTTTGTGTTTGTACAAGATGCCTGTTCTTCTTATATATAATGTAAGAGGAAATCAACAAGAGCAATGTAAAGCAAACAACCGTAACGAGCACATAGGTTTGGAAAGAAATCTGATCGTTGAGTTGCGACACCAGACTCTCATGCTTGCGATTTTCGTATTCGCTCAGTTTGTAGCGAGCATTGTAGAATTTATTAGTGTTGTAAACAGAGTCTTTGAGATTGAAATACATTTCTCTATAATGACGTGCCGAATCGTGTAGCTGCAATTGCGAGTAAGCATCGGCAAGCATACCATAGGCATTGACAATAAGTTCTCTGTTGTCTATACTGCGCGCCAGAGACAAACACGTATCTCCCATAGCTATAGCCTCATTAGGCATATTAGCCCGTACATATATGTTTCCTATCTCACTGATTTGAAAAAGACGGTATTTTGGTTCCATATTTTTCTGAATAGCAAACTGTAGCGCATTGCGGTGCTCGCTTATGGCTTTGTCGTACTTTCCTTCTGCTGCATAGATGTGTGCCTTGGCATAGATGCGATAGTATTGGTCTACGGGCTTGTTTATATTAATAGGCAATGTCGTCAATAACGCATAATAGTGTTTAGCCTCCTTTACATTACCCATTTGTGTATAACAAATAATGATATTGTTAAGAAAACTTGTTTGCAGGTGTATACTTCCAATGCGCTTGGCAGCTCTATAGCCTTTAAGATAATAAGCCATGCAACTTTTGTTGTCGCCAAAGGTGTTGTAGATATTTCCTATGTATCCAGTACATGCTATGTAATTGGAATCGTTGCCTTCGGCTGTGGCAGCCTCCAAAGCCTTAATATATAAAACAAGGGCTTCTGGAAAATCTTCTCCATAATATTTCTTGTCGGCTATTTGCCGTAGTTGCAGGGAAGTCGTAGTGTTTGCAACCACCCCATGTATTGGCAAATGACAAAACATAATTGTAAGTAATATAATAAATCTTATCGTTTTCATTTTGTATTCGTATTTCTTGCAAAGATAGACATTTTTACACTAAAATCACATTTTTTGTTTGCAATTTCTCGTTTTTTATTTGCATTTTATGAAATGCAAACAATCCTTGTAGATACTTTTGGCGCAAATGAAAGTTAATTGGTAAATTTGCAACTAAGAAAACGAAAAGGAATAAAGTTAAACTAAAAAGACATAATGTTATGAACAGAATTTCTACTCTTATCACAGCACTTGTGCTCAGCGCAAGTACTGCTCAGGCACAATGGGTTCCGGATGACAAAGCTTATACAGTAATAGGTAAGGATAGTATTTACGGTCAGTCAGGTTTGAAAACCCTGCGCACAGACGATGGGAAAATTGTGCTTACATGGTTGAACCATCCAACAGACGTCAGCTATAAAGACCCCAACTATGGATACCATCTTTATATGCAGACATTCGATAAGGATGGACACCCATTGCTTGGCAAAGAAGGAAAGGTGATAGTCGGCAGGTCTACACGTTCATGGTATACTGACTATAGTTTGGAGATAACTCCAGATGGTAATATCCTTATAAGCTATTCTGACACTCGCAACGATCCTGACAAACAGAATGTAGGCAACTATCTATATTGCTATACTACCGAAGGAGAACCAGTGTGGAGTGAGGATGGCATCGTTGCAGCAGCTGTTTTTCCTACGCTTTATGGTCACACATTCTCTTCTTTGTGTCCTTTGGTTTGCGTAAGTGGCAAGAATATATATGGAACGATTGTTGCTAATGACGACTATAAAGTTAAGGCCGACTCTACCAACTGGCAACCCTCTCCTTGGTTTCCTGATGAGGAAATGCCTGACTCTATAGATGTTCATGACGCCAATTTCCAAGTGATGAGATATAATGCAGACGGCACATACGCATGGGCAGATACTAAAACCATAAATACAGGTTCGGCATGGGCTTATCCTGGTCCTGACGGCGGACTGTATATTGTATACGTTAATGGAGGTTACGGACTGTCGGCTATTCTGATAGACCAAGATGGCAATGATGTATGGAAGGAGCCAGTATGTGTAGTGAAAGAAACCGTAGGTACAAGCTCATATACAACACCTCCAACTGTTGTTCCTGACGATAATGGTGGCCTTATGTTGACATACCGCGTTCTGAAAAATTATGGTGGTTATGTTGCTTGCAACCATATCTCACGTGACGGCAAGGTATACGAAGAAAGTTTGTTGGCAAATGGTACTACAGACGGAGACTCAAACTCGCCGGCTATCGCAGTAAATGGTGAACGCGCTTTTGTAGCTTTTAATTACAAAGACGAAACAAGTACACCAAATCTTTGGATAAACCAATTGGACATCGATGGCGATTATACATGGGAAGGCGATAGCTTGCTTGGCTATTCACTCGACAATAATGAAAGTTGGGGACTACAACCGGTGAAGATTATTCCTCAGAGCGATGGATGGGTGTTGCTTTATGGCAATCTTCAGAGTTGGAATGGTGCCAACTTCTATGTTAGCAAGATTGATTTCGAAGGAAAAGAGCTTTGGAGAAAACAGATAGCAGAGTCTGACTTCAAGTCTTCGGGCTTTTCTGTTGTAAACGACGACAAGAATGTCTATATATTCTATACCTGCGACATGGAGATAGGCGACGATTGGGAGAAAATACCTGGCGAAGGTGGTATGCGAGTGATGTGTGTAGACATATCTAACGTTGAAACTGGTATAAACAGCTTGAATTCTAACCCGACAAAGACTTCACGAGCTATATATAATGCCCAAGGAGTTTTGGTTGACAATATGAACGATGCAGGACTATACATCGTCAGGGAGAACGGCACAACAAGAAAGATAATGAAAAAATAACGCTAATAAATTTTGACTGTTTATGAAGAAGATTTTATTGACAATTTTATTCCTCGCAGTCATTGTTTCTACAACCATAGCCCACACAATAAGTGTGGGTTATGTGTTGCATCAAGAGGGTAGCGACTCTAAACTCACAACTAATGGCAAGACGGCTTGCAGTGCTGCGATATTGCTTGACAGCGATAAATTGGCTCGATACGGAGGCAATGGGATTCGCTCGGTACGTGTATCGCTTCCTAACACTAAAGTGTTTGTGGATTCTGTCGTAGTATGGGTGCGCAACTCTATTGATGGCGAGAACCTTGCCATGGGCAAGATTACACGCTTTAAGGACGATGGTTTTGATAATATCAGCAAGGGATGGAATGAGGTAGAACTGGACAAAGAAGTGGCATTGACGGCAGACAGTCGCCTGTATGTTGGCTATACATATTACCAACGAACATCTGTATGTGGCACAAGGTTGATTGACGATATCAACAAAGGCATCTCGTTTATAAAACTTGGCAGCGATGCAGAATGGACAGAGATTGACAACGGAACACTTGCCATAGAAGCTGGTATTGACGGCAACAAAATGCCTAAATATGACATATCGCTATTGTCGGCACGTGGTCTGATACTCGGCGACGGCACAAGACAGATAGAGGCACACTTGTACAACCGTGGACAAGAAGAAGTAAAAACAATTGACGTTTCGTTAGATGGCAATGGTTACAGTGGAGCTTATAAAACAGAAACATCAATACTTCCCGATAGACTCGACACATTGACCTTCAATATAGATAATGCTGAAGATATTAATCCTGGCAATATGTTGTCGATGACTATAAAAAAAATCAACGGCTATGATGATGAATACGATGCAGACAACAAAGCAACCTGCCTTTTTAATAAGCTGCGCATTGTGCTTATAGAAGAATTTACCACAGAGCAATGTCCTAATTGCCCAAGAGCTGCTGAATACTTGCACGAAATTCTTAACGGTGGTAGCGATGTAGCACGCAACATGGCAGTGGTTTGCCATCACGCGGGCTACTACACAGATGATTTTACATCAACTGCAGATGTTGAATATACGTGGTTCTACAACAATAATGGTGGAACATTTGCTCCTGCATTGATGTACAACCGTTTGCCTTTAGGCATGGCTGATGGTGGAGCTACTCCCGTAATAGGTGTGGTAGGCAAAGAACAAATTGAAGCATGTGTCAACAGTATTGCTGACGAAGAGTCTGTTATCGCCATCACAGCCAATGCCAGATATGCCGACAACGGGAAGAGCATTACTGTGGAGGTAAAAGGCAAAAGAATAGGAGATTATCCTGAGGAGAACAAACGCATGACTGTGTTCCTGACAGAAGACAATGTATTCACAAATAAACAGGCAGGAAGTGGAACTGACACTTACTACCATCAACATGTAATGCGTGCCGTTAATGCCACATGGGGAGAGGCAATGACATGGAACGGTGACGACTTCGAGTATACTTGCAAGTTCGACATAGACAATTCGTGGAAGAAAGAAGACATCAAGATAATTGCCTCGGTAGGCAATTATGACAGTTCCAACCCAGCAAACTGTGTCATAGAGAATACTGCTGTGACTGTGCCTGACAATGCCACTGGCATAAAGGAGACATTAAGTGAAAAGAGCATGAAAGAGGTTAAGACATACTATTCTATTGACGGTCGGCAACTTTCTTCTATATCAAAAGGAATAACTATCGTAAGATATAAAGATGGCAGTGTGCGTAAAGTCTTACGCCCATAACATTGTGGCCACAATATCCCACAATGCCTTTGTAATAGCGGAGGTCTTTGGCCTCCGCTATAGTTGTTTTATTGCTGTCAGGCAATTATCTTGCTGTGTGTGTTTACTTCTTTGTTAACACATAGAGCTTAGCCATTTCTCCTTCAGGCTCATTGCCAAGAGAATCGGTCATGACAACGCTTTTAGCATCCTTCACCTTATAGAAAGTATGCTCGCCGCTTGAAGGACGCACAAGCATCAACACGCTGCCGTCAAGAACCTGCAACACACCGCTTGCCTCGTCGTGTCCGTCTTTACGGTCGATATAGTCCTGCTTGATTTCATAAGTGCTGTCGGCATTAATGGTGAGTACGGTCTTTATACCCGGGCAGTCGGCAGCTGGCAATGTACCCTCGTAAGTGCCTGCAACAGCGGCCAAATCTACATTCTCGCCAGCAGCAGCTGTGTCTGCTATGCTTGTAGAATCATTGCTTGTTTCGTTCTGAACAGTCTTTTTACCAGAGCAGGAAGCCATCATAACGATAGCAGCTACTGCTAAATACATCATTTTGTTTTTCATACTTTTTCTTTATTGTAGTGTTTATTTGTTAAATATCCATCATTTATTGTTTTCTACAGCTGCAGGAGTCCAGTTCTTAAAGAATCGCAGCACCTTCTTCTCGCTGTAGCTTTTGTCTTCCTCAAGGAAACTTGAATCCTGAATGTGCAACACCTTGCCGTTGCTGTCAAGTACAACGAAAACGGGGAAACCGAAGCGGGCAGGATTGCCCAAGCGTTTCATCATTTCCGCTGCCTTGTTTGAAGATTCGTCGCCTGAGCTCTTGCGAGGATTGTAGTTGACGTGGATTAGTTCAAAATTGTCGTTCACAGTCTTGTTTACTGCAGTGTTTGTCTCCACAAAGTCGGCAAAACGCAGGCACCAAGGACACCAATTGCCACCTACCTGACATACAACATATTTGTTGTCGGCCTTAGCTTTGGCGAGAGCTTTGTCGATTTGCTCCATCGGGTTGATATTTTCGTTGTATACTTTCTTTAATGCTCCTTGGGCATTGGCTATTGTCACTGCCACAGTCATGAGAACAGCTATGATAAATGATTTCTTCATCGTGTATTTCTTATAATGTCTTTTATATTTCCTCTACAATCTCCTCAATTGCCTTTCTCTTCTTCTCGGCACGTGGGCAGTCTTCTGCTATGTGTCCGATAGGGATGATGGCAACAGCTTCAAAGTCGTCCGAAGGCAACAGCTCGCTCATAATCTTAGTGTCGTAGTTGCACACCCAGCAAGTGCCCAATCCTCGTTCTGTTGCAGCAAGGCAAAGATGCTCAATGGCAATCGCTACGTCGATGTCGCCATGAGGTTTGTCGTCATAGCGTCGTGTCCAGCATTCCTTGTTGTTCTTCATGCACACGATATAGAGTGGGGCAGAGCGAAACCATTCGCGGTCGTAGGCTTGGCATAGTTTGCTCTTTGCCTCCTCGCTACGCACGACGACGAATTTCCAAGGTTGCTTGTTTACTGCTGACGGTGCAAGACGCACACATTCGAGGATATAGTCAAGATCGGCTTGACTTACAGGTTCGGCAGTGTATTTGCGTGCCGAGAAACGCTGTTGGGATAGTTCGAGAATATTCATGTCTTTACTTGTTTTGTTTATTGCAAATTTAGATAAAAGAATCCGTTTTGACAAATAAATGGTGGAAAATATCTGTTTAGCAATAAGATTTAAAATTACAATAAGTAAATCATTTATCTCATCCATTCCCCTACTACCTCGGCATACGCCCCTATGCATCCATATCCACCATGTACGTTAGTGTAGGTAGAGTAGGCGAAGGCGAGTCCGTATTTACCGAAGTCGTTGTTGCTGATGTCGTTTAGTGAGCGCAGCATATTGTTGTATTCAGGTGACAGAGCGAGTAAATGCGGACGATAGTCACAGAATTCATTGAGCCATGTCGCTATGTAAAGATGTAGTGTGGCCTTGTTGCCGACAAACGAACTGTTGTCGAAATTGTATATGTAGCGGTAGAAGTTGCTGTCCCAATCACTCAGGTCGAGGTCGATATTTGATGAGTTGCTCAGCAGAGGTTCGGCAGCTACAATAAGAGGCATATATTGGGTGAGGTTGTATCCTTCTGTATAGTTGAATTCGTTGTGATAAGAATCATCGTTATACTTGCCCTCTATGCGTGTAGCATAGAAGGGTGTGGATTTATTGTCGTGCATAGTTAGGCGTACAGCAGGATAGTTGACTCCCTTGAATGACAACGTGTCGAGACGTGTGTTCAGAATTGTTGGTCTTTCGGGGATAATGCTACTGCCGTAAGCTTCGGCAAATCCAGCTGCCTTCACCTTTATATATATATTGTCACCGCTATTGTGGCTACCTATTGCAGCAAATCTTGCTATAGGAATGCCGCTGCCTGTAATGGTGTCGTTGAGCGATATGATTCGGTCGGCTATACCATTTGTTGTGCAGTTGAGGTTTTCGATATTGAGTGTTGGCATATTACCACTTATAGGATAAGTGGCAGATATAGTTATCTGTATGGTGTCGTTCTCGCTTGGAAAGGCGTACACCACCAACTTGCTGGGGTTTTGTGACAGTTGGTTGAGGTTCACACTGTCTGTACATGCTGTTGTAAGTAGCATGACGAGAGTGGAGAGTAAAAGAGTTATTGCCTTTTTCATATTCTCATTGTTAGAATTTCAGAGTATAGCTTACCGATAGTATTATTGGTATGTAGCCATAGCTCTTTATTTGAAACTTGTTGTTGTCGTCGAGTCTCACCTTCACGTACATCGTGTTCAGATGACAATAAGCATTGTATAAGCTCACGTTCCAGATGCCTTCTTTGCCGTGGCGTGTGGTATGGCGGAAGTTAGCTCCTATGTCGAGTCGATGGTAGGAAGGCAGACGGAAGTTGTTAGGACAATCGAAGATGTAGTCGTAACTGTAGCCGTTGTCGCCAGGAATGTTGGGTTGCAAGGCGTAACCTACAGGCATGGTGAGGCGGTTGCCTGTGTGGAATGTCCATGCTGCGTACATTGATATGCGTTGTGTGAAACTATGGCTGAGCGAGATGTTTATCTTATGGCGGTTGTCAAACTGGTCGGCAAACCATCCTGGGTATATATCCTTGAACAGCCGTCGGCTCCACGACAGCGTGTAGGCCATCGACATAGAAGTGGAACCATGTGTGTAGGTGGCATCAGCCTCAATGCCGTAGCTCTTGCCTTTGCCGTCTGCCACATCACGGTTCCATGTGGCTGCCGACGGTTGGAATCCCATCCAATGTCGGTATTGCAGCAAATGAGACGATTGCTTGTAATAGGCTTCGAGCGACAGTGTGAGTCGTTGTGTGGGCTGAGTGTAGATGCCTGCTGCTATTTGATGCGACATAGTAGGCTTAATCTCATTGGTTGTTGGCACCCAGAAGTCGGTAGGCAGTTCAAGGAAGCAGCTTGACATGCGGTGAATGCTTTGCGACATATGAGTGTACGACAGTTTCAGCGATGCGTTGTTGGCTATTTGCCATTTTAGAGCAAAGCGAGGGTCGAGCATAAAGTATGTGCGGCCGTTTACTGCTGTGGCTGTAAGGCTTGTACCTATATTGGTTGACAGTCGTTCGTTTATCCTCATTTCATCCTCGGCGTAAATCGTTGCCTCATGCGACACGGTGTTTATTCTTGAGATCACATTCGTGGTGTCGCATCCTATTTGTGGGTCGCCATAGTAGTAGGATTGTCGTTTGGTTTGTGGCCGGAACTGGTGGCGGGTGACACTTACTCCGAAGTGTATGTGATGACTGCTTGTGGGTTGCCAGTTGAAATTAGCGTGGGCGGCAATATCAATCATCTGTGTGCTGTTGAGTCGTGTGTCGAGATAGTTGCGGCGGTGTCCGCCCCTCTCTACAATGTCGTAGTCTTCCTCATTATACTTTTGACGCGAGTAACTGTAGGTTGCTGTTAGCATAGTCTGCATCAAGAGAGTGGATGATATTTGGAAATCTCCGCCTAATGTAGCATTGAGGTTACCCCATGTCATTCGGTTCTCAGTGTCGTTCACATTGTCTCCCCACCTGCTTTTGTCATACACACTATAATTGTCGTAACCTGAATAAAGGCTCGTCCACAGTGTTGTGTGGTTGTTGACGTGATGGGTGAGTTTGGCGTTGAAGTCATGAAACATATAGCCCAAGTTGTATTTGTCCTCATTGCCTTTGTTGGCTATTGCGCAAGCAGGCCGCAGCAAAAGGTCCATCCAACTTCTCCTAAGTGAGATGTTGAACGAAGTGCGGTTCTTGCTTATCGGTCCTTCCACCTGAATGCGCCCGTCGAGCAAGCCTATTGATGCAGTGCCTTTCACTTTCTCCATATTGCCGTCGCGGGTGCGTACATCGGTAATTGACGATATTCTGCCTGAATAGCGGGCAGGGAATCCACTCTTATAGAAGTCCACATTCTTTATGATGTCGGAATTGAATGCAGAGAAAAGTCCAAGCGAGTGGTTGGTCTGGTAGAGTGGGGTGCCGTCGAGCAGGAATAGATTCTCATCGCTGCCTCCTCCGTGTACGTACAATCCTGATACAAGGTCTACGCCTGAAGCTACTCCCGATGTGTTCTGGATTGTCTTTACAAGGTCGGGTGAAGATAGCAGGGCGAAACCATTGTTTATGTCCTTTGCTGTAAATGTGCGCTTGCCCGTCTGTGTGGTTAGCACGGGCGAGTTCATGTCTTCAGTCACTACCACCTCCTTTAGTTCTACTGTTTGTGACAGTTGGAAGTTGTGTGAGCTGTTTGAACGTATGTAAACATCCAATGTGTCGGCTTCGCATCCTATGCTTGACACACGCAGGCGATGCCTACCCTCTGGCAGATGCAGCAGATAGCGTCCACGACTGTCTGAAAGAGTACCGTCTTTGGATATGAGGTCGAATATAGTGGCATTGACAATAGGCTCGCCTTGTGTGTCGGAGATGAGTCCTCTTAAGGTGAATGTGGCTTTGCGTTCAATTTCTGTTTGTTGTACTGGCTTAGCCGATAGCCTCAGCATGATGTTATTGTTTATTTGCCTGTACTCTATTCCGCTTTGGTGGAATAGATATTTCAGAGCTTTGCTTAGAGTCATCTGGCTGAGATCGGGACCATTGTAGGTTTTGTCGAGCTGCAATGCAGAGTCGTAGACAAAGTGAATGCCGTGTTGCTTCTGCAAACGTAGCATCTCTGTTAGAAGAGTGGGGCGTGTGGTTGAGACGCTGGTGTAGAGAGGAGCTGCTGATGAGGATAGGCAGACGATATTTATGGTAAGTAAAAGGAGTAATATTTTGGAAGATAAGTTCATGTTGTATGAGTTTTTTTATGATAAGTTGATATTTATCTGTTTGAAACTACTTTCTTTCAATTCTCACCCCCAACGTCGTTTCAAGTACCTTGATAGCATCCTCAACCTTTGCTGCCTCAATCTCTCCCGACACACTCTTCGTCGTGTCATTTGTTGTGAGCTTCGTATTATAGTGGCGCGACAGTTCGTTCAGCACTTGGTTGATAGGTGTATTGTCGAAGCGGAAAACTTCTGTTGTGTCGCATTCTTCATGTTCGTAAATTGTAATGGCTATGGCTGAGTCTGCCAATATTTTGTTTTGTATAGGTTTTTGTGGCAACATGTAATTGTGATAGCCGATAATTCCAGCAGCCACGGCAAAGCCTATTGCAAGTGTGATGGATGCAGCCACGGCTATTTTGCGTTTACCGCCCCATCCTTTTATTCCACGTCTTTCCTTAAAACGCTGCCATGCTTGGTTGGTGTTGAGGCAGTTTGGTTTGTAGTGTTTTGCTACAAATTGCAGTTCTTCGTTATTTTTATTGTTCATAAATTCCACCTTATTATATATATGTTTCCAACTCCCGATAGTTACAGTTGTAACAACAGAAGATATATAGCCTTCGCCCGTCCGCGAAGTGTTGTGTAAGCTTTGTGCATGTGTGCCTCCACTGTCTTGATGCTTATGCCGAGCGTGTCTGCAATGTCGCTGTTGCGTTTGCCGTCGCGCTTGCTCATAAGGAATACGCGGCGGCACATCTCCGGCAAGTTGTCAATCTCAGTCCATAGTCTTGCTTCGCGCTCGCTTCGTTCCTGCAGTTCGTTGTCATCTGCAGTAAGATTGGCAAGTTCTGTGTCAGCAGAAGTTGTGTTGCGGAAAGGGTCGCGTCGTATGTGGTCGAGACAGGCGTTGCGTGTCATGCTGTATAGATAGCTCTTTGGTGCGGCAAACTCCTCGCCGTTGTCAGTCTTTTCGGCAAAACGTACAAAGCAGTCCATTACTACGTCCTCGGCTGTATCAATGTCGCCAAGGAAGTGGACGGCATAGATACAGAGCGGACGGTAGTGTTGACGGAAAAGTTGTTCTATGTTCATAATTTTAAAAAGTGACACCTACACCCAACGACAGCGAGTGTCGGGTCGCGTTGCTTTCGTAGAATATAGGCATATTGGTATCTGTACTGATGTATCCATACCAAACATTACGGAAGTCCTTATAGTCGTAGGCAACCTGAAAGTTCAATCCAAAGTGTTTGGCTAAGTTAATGGTGTATCCCACGCCAAGTTTTCCGGTGAAGCCTTTGTAGAAATCGCCAAATGATGGGTCTATGGCATAGCCCAAGTCGGTGAAGGCATAGGCTCCAGTAAGTTTCTTAAAGGGTTTGTATCGCAGTGTGGCGTAGATAGGCATAGTGTTGAATTCGTCGCCTGTGTAGCGGTCGAGACCAATACCACCACCAACTGACCATTTCTCTGCCACATCATAGCGTGCTCCCAAGCGCAGCGAATGACCTCCCATGTCGTAGTCGCTACGTCCGTAGGTATGTCCAAACTTTTTTGTAGACAGGCCTAAATTGTAATGATAGTCGAGATCTACATGAAACTTTGACTGTGCTTTTGTTGATACCACAGCAGTTCCGCTCAATGCTATGCAGAGCGACATTCTGAGTAGACTCTTGTTGATTCTCTTGTCGATTTTCATAATTTCCTTGTTCTTGTATATGATTATTATATGTTTCACCGCCGCTTCTTGTCGTCGGTTTCAACAGTAAGACGCAGACATAGCAGAAAACCCTTAGTCATTTTCAATAAAAAGTCCACAAAGATACATATTTTCTTGCGTTAATTCCTTTTTTTTTGCTATATTTGCAGCGTATCAGTAGATACCTATGTTTTGTATACTGATTTGCTACTAACAATTTAATACCCTTTATACTATGGCAAAAATTAAGCAGATAGTAGAGTGTGTGCCTAATTTCAGCGAAGGCCGCGACATGAACGTAATCCGTCAGATAACGGATGAGGTAGAAAGTGTGAAAGGTGTGAAACTGCTCGATGTAGACCCAGGCGAGGCTACCAACCGCACGGTGGTGACCTTTGTGGGCGAGCCAAACGATGTGGCAGAAGCTGCTTTCAGGGCAGTGAAGAAAGCCGCACAGCTCATCGACATGCGTCAACATCATGGTGCTCATCCGCGTATTGGTGCGACGGATGTGTTGCCTATTGTGCCCGTAAGTGGAATAACGCTTGAGGAGTGTGCCGAGATTTCGCGCCAACTCGCCAAGCGCATTGCCGAAGAAATCAATATTCCTTGTTATTGTTATGAGGCTGCGGCTTTCAAGCCCGAGCGCAGAAACCTTGCCATTTGTCGCAAGGGAGAATACGAGGGCATTGCTGAGCGTATTGATGATGATGCTGAGGCTCCCGACTTTGGACGTCGTCCCTATGATGAGCAAGTAGCTCGTACGGGTTGCACGGTGGTAGGAGCGAGAGACTTCCTCATTGCTGTGAACTTCAACCTTAACACCACTTCCACACGACGTGCCAATGCCATTGCTTTTGATGTCAGAGAGAAAGGTCGTCCAATGCGCGAGGGCAACCCTATTATTGGCAAGAAATTGCTCTATGCCGACGGTACCCCTATCATGAAGCCTGGTACGCTGAAATGTACTAAGGCTATTGGATGGTATATAGATGAATATGGCATAGCACAGGTGTCAATGAACATCACCAACATCAATGTTACTGCTTTGCACAAAGCCTTCGACGAAGTGTGCCGTTGCGCGCAGAACCGTGGAGTGAGAGTGACGGGTACAGAGATTGTTGGTCTTGTGCCAGAGCGTACGCTGATTGAGGCTGGCCGCTATTTCCTTGCCAAACAACAACGCTCTGCAGGAATACCCAAGAAGGACATTCTCGACATTGCCATAAAGTCGCTCGGCTTGTCCGACCTTAAGGAGTTTAAGCCTGAAGAAAAGATAATAGAATATGTGATGGCCGAGGGTGCGGAGAAGCAACGCCTGCTGGTTGACTTGACAGTAAAGGGATTTGCTGAGGAGACATCGCGCGAAAGCCCGGCACCTGGTGGAGGCTCTGTGTCGGCTTATATGGGAGCATTGGGAGCTTCGTTGGCTACAATGGTGGCTAACCTTTCAAGTCATAAGCCTGGTTGGGACGAGCAGTGGAGCGAGTTTGCATCAGTAGCTGAGGAGGGAATGGCTCTTCAGGAGCGTCTGCTTCATCTTGTAGACGAGGACACTGAGGCTTTCAACCGTATTATGACTGCATTCGGAATGCCGAAGAACACGCCTGAGGAGAAGGCTGCACGTTCTGAAGCTATTCAGACTGCCACATTGTTTGCAGCAGAAGTGCCTCTTGAGACTATGAAGGCTTCGTACGAGGTGTTTGCAGTATGTCGCAAAATGGTGGAGAAAGGCAATCCGAATAGTGTGTCTGATGCCGGTGTGGGTGCGTTGGCTGCTCGTGCCGCAGTGCTTGGCGCAGGTATGAATGTGAAGATAAACGCAGGCTCGCTGAAAGACCGTGACAAAGCTGAGGCCTTGATAGGTGAGGCTGACGACCTTATAGCTAAGGCGAATAAGGAAGAAGAGGAAATAACGAAATTGGTAGAAGCTAAATTGTAAGGATTATGACATTTGCTGATGAAATAAGAATGGGCATTCCTGATTTCTTACCCGAACCGATGCCCTACGACAACAATATAAATCATGCGCCAAAGCGCAAGGAGATACTTACACAAGAGGAAAGACATCTTGCCCTGCGCAATGCTCTTCGCTACTTCCCGAAACATCTGCATGCTCAGTTGGCTCCGGAATTTATCGACGAGCTGAATAGCTATGGACGCATTTATATGTATCGTTATCGTCCAAGTTATGATATGTACGCACGACCTATCGACGAGTATCCGCATCGCTCTGAACAGGCTGCTGCAATAATGCTGATGATTCAAAACAACTTGAATCCTGAAGTGGCACAGCATCCACACGAGCTTATAGTATATGGTGGCAATGGAGCCATTTTCCAAAACTGGGCACAATACCGTCTCACTATGAAATATCTTAGCGAGATGACTGATGAGCAGACTCTTGTAATGTATTCAGGACATCCGCTCGGTTTATTCCCTTCGCACAAGAATGCGCCGCGAGTAGTGGTGACGAATGGTATGGTGATACCAAACTACTCTAAGCCTGATGATTGGGAGCGTATGAATGCCTTGGGCGTGAGTCAGTACGGACAGATGACAGCAGGATCGTATATGTACATTGGTCCGCAGGGCATTGTGCATGGCACTACTATAACAGTGCTCAACGCTTGTCGCAAGCAACTTTGTGCAAAAGGCGAGGCAAAGGATATACGTGGTATGCTATTTGTGTCGTCGGGTCTTGGCGGTATGTCGGGAGCACAGCCAAAGGCGGGCAATATTGCTGGTGTGGTGAGTGTGGTTGCTGAAATCAATCCTTTGGCTGCCAAGAAACGCTACGACCAGGGATGGGTGGATGAACTTCACGACAATCTCGACGAACTGATTCCTGCCATTAGAAAGAGTGTAGAGGAGAAGCGCACTGTGTCGATGGCTTATGTGGGTAATGTTGTTGACCTATGGGAGCGACTTGCCGATGAGGGAGTACATGTGGATATTGGCAGCGACCAGACTTCGTTACACAATCCGTGGGCTGGTGGCTACTATCCTGCCGACCTTACACTTGAGGAGTCGAAGACTATGATGGCTGAGAACCCTGATGAGTTCCGCAAGCATGTTCAGGCCTCTTTGTGCCGACAGGTGGCTGCCATCAACCGTCTTGCTGCCAACGGAATGTACTTCTTCGATTATGGCAACGCCTTCTTGTTGCAATCCAAGCGAGCTGGTGCCGACATCTGCTTGGACAACGGCAAGTTCCGCTATCCGTCATACGTGCAGGACATTATGGGCCCGATGTTCTTCGACTATGGCTTTGGTCCTTTCAGATGGGTTTGCACGTCGGGTTCTCCTGCCGATCTTGCCAAGACTGATGAGATTGCAGCACGTGTGCTTGAAGAAATCATGCAGAGTGCGCCCGATGAAATAAAGGGACAGATGGCCGACAATATACATTGGATTCGTGAGGCAAGTCGCAACAAACTTGTGGTTGGTTCGCAGGCTCGAATCCTTTATGCCGATGCCGAAGGACGTTTGAAGATTGCCTTGGCTTTCAATGAAGCTATAAAGAATGGTGAGATAACACGCCCAGTGGTGCTTGGACGCGACCATCATGATGTGTCGGGCACCGACTCGCCTTTCCGTGAGACAAGCAACATCTATGATGGCTCGCAATTCTGTGCCGACATGGCTGTGCAGAATGTCATTGGCGACTCTTTCAGAGGCGCCACATGGGTGTCGCTGCATAATGGTGGTGGCGTAGGTTGGGGCGAAGTTATTAATGGTGGTTTCGGTATGGTGATTGACGGTAGTCAGGAGAGTGACTGCCATATACGAAAGATGCTCTTTTGGGATGTGAACAATGGCATTGCCCGTCGCGCATGGGCTCGCAACGAGGGAGCTATCCATAGTATAGAGCGTGAGATGATGCGCTCGAATGGCTTGCAGGTGACCATGCCTAATATAGTCGACGACGATATCATCAACAAGTTTGCCAACTGAAAATCATAATAACTATTAATCAGAAAAAAGCCTAAGTTTATGAAGATTCACAAGATTTCAGCCGAGCACCTTTCGATAGAACGTATAGGTGAGATAGTGTATGGTGGCTACAAGATAGAACTGAGCGACGACGCGCAGAGACGCATTGTGCAATGTAGAGATTATCTTGACCATAAGATAGAGGAGTCAACTGCTCCTATCTATGGAGTGACTACGGGTTTTGGCTCGCTCTGCAACGTTAGTATTGGTTCCGACTATCTGGCACAGCTTCAAATCAACCTTATGATGTCGCACGCATGTGGCACAGGCGACCGTGTGCCCAATGACATTGTGAAGATAATGTTGCTGCTTAAGATACAGTCATTAAGCTACGGTTTCTCTGGGTGTCAGCTTGTTACCGTCAATCGACTTATCGATTTCTTCAATAATGATGTTTATCCAGTGGTCTATATGCAAGGCTCGCTTGGAGCGTCGGGCGACTTGGTGCCGTTGGCTCATCTGTCTTTGCCGCTCGTTGGTTTGGGCGAGGTGGAATATGAAGGCATGGTAATCAGTGGAGCTGAGATGCTTCAGAAGTTTGAATGGCAACCTATCCAGCTTGCCTCGAAAGAGGGTCTCGCCCTGCTCAATGGTACACAGAATATGGGTGCCTTTGCAGTATGGGCTTTGCTGCAGTCGCAACGGTTGAGCGATTGGGCAGACAAGATAGCGGCTATGTCGCTCGACTCTTACTACGGACTTACCGCCCCATTCACAGATGCTGTTCATCAGGTGCGTCCGCACAAAGGACAAATTGTGACGGCTGCAAGAATGAGAGAACTGCTCGAAGGCAGTGAGATAATGGAGAAGCCAAAGTCGTATGTCCAGGACCCTTACTCATTCAGATGTATTCCGCAGGTGCATGGCACGGTGAAGGATACTATAGAATATGTAAGGTCGGTGGTTGATGTAGAGGTGAACTCTGCTACCGACAACCCTACGGTTTGTCCAAACGAAGACCTTATCATATCTGCAGGCAACTTCCATGGCGAGCCTATAGCCATGCCTATGGATTTTCTTGCCATTGCCCTTTGTGAGTTGGCTAATATCTCTGAGCGTCGTATCTACAAGCTTGTGAGTGGCACTCGCGGACTGCCAAGTTTCCTCGTTGCCAATCCTGGAGTGAACAGTGGTTTCATGATTCCTCAATATACTGCTGCATCAATAGTGAGTCTTAACAAGACTCTCTCTACACCATCTTCTGTTGACAGTATTCCGTCAAGTCAAGGGCAGGAAGACCATGTGAGTATGGGTGCCAATGCTGCAATAAAGCTCTATAAGGTGGTGCTCAATACAGAGCGTGTGCTGGCTATTGAGCTGTTCAATGCGGCTCAAGCTCTCGACTTCCGACGCCCGCTCAAGTCGTCGCCCGCAGTAGAGGCTGTGCATGATAGCTACAGACGGGTGGTTCCGTTTATTGTAGACGACGAGGTGATGTATCCGCATATTGCGCATTCTATCGATTTTTTGAGGAGAGAATGGTAGGAAGCCACAGGCCTACTACAGTTACTAAATTAACTGATAAAAAACAACAATGAAATTATTAGTAAAGAATATTCGTTCTCTCGTAGGTGTAGAATACATGTCTAAGCTACGTCTGCAAGGCAGGCAGATGGCAGAACTCAATACAATTGACAATGCATGGCTTCTTGTGGAGGATGGACGCTTTGCACAGTTTGGTAGTGTGGAGGATGGTATGCCGCTCTTGGAAGGTATAGATGAAATTGTAGATGCTGAAGATGGTATGGTTCTTCCTTCATGGTGCGATTCTCATACCCATATTGTCTTTGCCGGAAGTCGTGAGCGAGAGTTTGTTGATAAGATTAACGGACTTAGCTATGAGGAGATAGCGCGTCGTGGAGGTGGTATACTCAATTCTGCCGATCTGTTGCACCAAACTTCTGAGGAAGAACTTTATTCTCAGGCAATGCGCCGACTTGATGAGGTTATACATAAAGGCACGGGGTGTATTGAGATAAAGAGCGGTTATGGTCTTAACCTCGAAGACGAGTTGAAGATGCTGCGTGTGATAAAGCGTATGAAGGAGACTTCAAGAGCGAAGATTGTTTCTACGTTCCTTGGTGCCCATGCTGTGGCAAGAGGTATGTCGCAGGATGAATATGTGAGTCTTGTTATTGACGAGATGATTCCAGAAGTGGGACGTCAGCAACTGGCCGACTTTGTAGATGTGTTTTGCGACCGCGGATTCTTCACGCCTAAGGATACTACCCGTATTCTCGAAGCAGCCGCTAAATGGGGTATGCGTCCTAAAATTCATGCCGATGAGTTGGCGTCATCAGGTGGAGTAGAGGTAGGAGTGAAGCATGGAGCCCTTTCGGTGGATCATCTGGAGAGCATGACCGAAGAGGAAATCGAAATATTGCGTGGCACAGACACTATGCCTACAGTATTGCCAGGCACATCGTTCTTCCTTAATATGCCTTACGGCAAGGCACGCAAGATGATAGATGCAGGTTTGGGGGTGGCTGTTGCCAGCGACTACAATCCAGGCTCAACACCTTCTGGCGACATGAAGTTCGTCGTTTCGTTGGCTTGTATAAAGCTGCGTCTGCAACCGAACGAGGCTATTAACGCCGCAACATTGAATGGTGCCTATGCCATGGGAGTGAGTGCCGAATATGGAAGTATAGCCAAGGGAAAAGTGGCCAATTTCTTCATTACACATCCTGTTCCATCGGTAGACTTCATTCCCTATGCCTATACAACTCCGATAGTGAAGAAGGTGGTATTGGCAGGTGAAATGGAATGACTCATGAAAATGGTATCCTAAGACCAGAAACAAATTATTTAATTCTAAAATTATACCGATGATGCCTATAGCAGATGGCATTATCGGTATTTTTAGTATTTCTACTTGCATATCTTGTAATTTTTATTTCACTAAGTTGTGAAAAAATTCTTTCAAATTGCCTTTATGTGCGAGAAAATCACTAAGTTTGCACCATAATATCAATTTATCGGAATAATGACTTATACTATTGAAAAGGTTACAACGCTCATAGGAGCCCACCGCTTCGGCACAGCTGATGCAAACATAGGGTTTCTGCTAACTGACAGCCGCTCGCTGTGCTTTGCCGAGGAGACTTTGTTCTTCGCCTTGAAGTCGGGACGTGGCGACGGTCATAATTATATTTCCGACCTCTACAGGCGTGGAGTGCGCAATTTCGTGGTGGAGCATGTGCCATTGGATTATGCCTCTACCTATGCTGAGGCTAACTTCCTGCGTGTGGAGAATTCGCTTGTAGCTCTGCAGCGACTTGCCGAACGCCACCGCGACGAGTATGATATTCCTGTAGTGGGAATAACTGGCTCCAATGGCAAAACCATCGTAAAAGAATGGCTTTACCAACTCCTTTCGCCAGAAATCAATGTCACACGCTCTCCGCGTAGCTACAACTCGCAGATTGGTGTGCCACTGTCTGTATGGCTTCTTAACGAGCAGAGCCAGGTGGGAGTGTTTGAAGCTGGAATATCAGAGCCTGGCGAGATGCTTGCCTTGCGCGACATAATACAGCCAACTATTGCCGTGCTTACCTTCATCGGTGACGCTCATCAGAAGAATTTTGAGTCGCTTGAAGAGAAGTGCCGCGAGAAAGTTACTCTTTTCCACGATGCCAAAACTATTGTCTACTGCAAGGACGACACCCTTGTAGACAATGTGGTGAAGAGTTTCGACTACAAGGGTGACAACCTTGCATGGTCGATGAAGGATCCTACGGCTGCTCTCTTTGTAAAGCAAGTGGAGAAAAAGGATTTCATATCCACTATACATTATATATATAAGGGTGAGGAAGGGGAGTACGACTTGCCATTTATCGACGAGGCTTCGGTGCGCAATTCTGTCACCACTGCCGTTGTGGCTCTGCATCTTGGATTGTCGCGCGAGCTTCTTGCAGAGCGCATGAAGAACCTTGAACCAGTAGCTATGCGTCTTGAGGTGAAGGAGGGACAGCATGGATGCACACTCATCAACGATTCATACAACTCCGACATCAATTCGCTTGACATTGCGCTCGATTTCATGAGTCGCCGTCCCGACCACAATGGTCGCAAGCGCACGCTCATACTTAGCGATATCTATCAGACCGGTGAGCCGCTTGATAGACTTTACAAGGAGGTGTCAAACCTTTGTGTGCAGCGTGGGGTGAACAAAATCATAGGTGTCGGTCCGCAGATTATGGAACATGCCGACTTGATAAAAGTACAGGAGAAGTTCTTCTTCCACGATGTCACTTCGTTCATTCACAGTACAGTGTTTGAGTCGCTTAGGGACGAGGTTATCCTTATCAAGGGAGCACGCCGATTCGGTTTCGACAATATTACAGAATTGCTTGTGCAGAAAGTGCATGAGACAATTCTTGAGGTAAACCTCTCTGGCGTGGTGAAGAATCTGAACTTTTATCGCTCGTTCATGAAGCCTGAAACCAAGCTTGTATGCATGATAAAGGCTGATGCCTATGGTGCTGGTGCTGTGGAGATAGCAAAGACGCTGCAAGACCACCGCGTTGACTATCTTGCCGTAGCAGTGGCTGATGAGGGTGTCACTCTCAGAAAGAATGGCATCACATCCAACATTATGATAATGAACCCGGAGATGTCGGCCTTCAAGACAATGTTCGACTATGATCTTGAACCTGAGGTTTATTCCTTCCGACTGCTCGACGCTCTTGTGCGCGAGGCTCAGAAGAATGGCATCAGCAACTTCCCTGTTCATATCAAGCTCGATACAGGTATGCACCGCCTTGGTTTTGACCCATTGAAGGATATGCCTGAGCTTATCGACCGTCTGCAGCATCAGTCGGCTGTCATCCCGCGCTCGGTGTTCTCGCACTTTGTTGGCAGCGACAGCGATTGCTTCGACGAGTTCTCAGCCTATCAGTTTGGACTCTTCAACAAGGGCAGCAAGCAGCTTTGCGATGCTTTCCCCCACAAGATTCTGCGCCATATCGACAATTCTGCTGGCATAGAGCATTTCCCCGAACGTCAGCTCGACATGTGCCGCCTGGGATTGGGACTCTATGGCTACGACTCACGCGACAACTCAATGATAAACAACGTGACTACGCTGAAGACAACAATCCTGCAGATTCACGACATACCGGCTAATGAAACTATTGGCTACAGCCGTCGTGGAACGCTGACACGCGACTCGCGTATCGCTGCCATTCCTATTGGCTATGCCGATGGACTCAATCGACATCTTGGCAACCGTAACTGCTATTGCCTTGTAAATGGCAAGAAGGCAGAATATGTGGGCAACATCTGCATGGACGTGGCAATGATTGATGTTACGGATATCGATTGCAAGGAAGGCGACCAGGTGATAATATTTGGCGAGGAGTTGCCAGTGACTGTCTTGTCGGATGCTATAGACACTATTCCTTATGAAGTGCTTACCGGCATAAGCAATCGAGTGAAGAGAGTTTATTATCAGGACTAAAGTAAAAAACTCCGCTGCTTTAGTGAGTGGACACTATTGGTAGAAGCAGATCCTTTTTGGTTGAGCGAAAGAACGCTCGACTAAAAAGGATTTGCTATTTAAAGAAGTTTTTTTATTTATTGAAGTTATAAAAAGAATTTCATAACTTCAATCAGGGAATAAGTCTTTGCCAATGAGTGTAAAGGCTCAGTTTGGACAACAGAAAATCAAGACATAAAACATACCCACGCTTGTCGTTTTTTTGAAGTATTATTAAGACCGAGCTTGGTCTTAATAATACTTGAGGGTTGGTCTTAATAGAAGACCAAAAAGAGTCTTCTATTAAGACTTTTTTCTGCCTATTATTATAGCAGGTATTTATGTCTGTTTTTTTAGAATCAAGCAGTACATTTATGATAAAACATATGCAATATTTATATTAAATCATTTCTTTTTTAGTAAAAAAATGAATAAACCATTGCTTTTTGTGACTGTGCCTTGTAAATGTATGTTGGTTGTTTTTACTTTACCATTTTCCTATTATCAGTATAGCCAAATGTTATATATTGATTTCTTCCGAAATGATTTTGAAGAAATCCTTTTTCAATATAATTGATATTTCGGCTAATATAGCAGTGTCGATACTGTTGCGCGCCACATAGCGGTAGACAGTGGAGCGGTTGCATTCAAGCTCTTTGGCAAGCCAACCGACAGAATGTCCCTGTCGGTCGAGCTCGTCTTTTATCATTTTTCCTATGTTTATCATAGCGTCTTTTTATTTCTTAATAGCTTATACCAACACCAATGCCAATACGCTGTTTGCCAATAAAATCCTTAAGGTTGGAATCCATAGCAAAGCGGTACTGATAGGTGAACCTTACGGCAAAGTAAGAGTATTTCACGCAGATACCGATAACAGGAGATATAGCCCAACCAAGGTTGGCCTTGGTGTCGTTCTCTGTATATATGGCTTGTTTCTTGCTGTTCGCACTTCCGTATTCGGATGAAGGTTTCAATACTCCGTTAGGGTCGTTAGGTATTCCATCAGCACCAGGGAATATTTCATCTATGTCAGAGTCGTTCTTCTTGTAGTCGCCATAATAGCACTTGGCTGTGACGCCAGGACCAAAGAACACCCATACTGGATTGACCACCTTCAAAGTCCAACCGAAGCTTAAATTCATTTCGGGCATATCGGGGATAGCACAGTTGCTGCGCATCATGTCAAACACTTGCTTGTTGAGGCTCATGTTGAAGAAGCCGCCTGCCTTGTACATGTTATACTTGCCGTAAGAAAAGCCGATGGGCGAATCCTTGAGATATTCATAGGTGAGCACACGAGAGTGATTCTGGCGTTGGTTGAGAAGCAAGTTAATTTTGTTTCTCTGTTCTATGGCTTGTACCTTTGCCGGACAGTTGTTGTCGATAATACGGTTGAACAGTTCAAGGGCTTTGTCATACTGTTTCTCGTTGAAATAGTAGTCGGCCTGACGGTATGTGGCATCACATTCTGTGGTGAACTTGGTGAGACAGTTGCTGAAGCGATTGGTGGCATAGGTGTCGTAGGGGTTAAGCTCTGTCACCTTTTCGTAGTAGTAACTTGCCTGTTTGTAGTCGAGCAACTTGTATGTTGCCTCTCCCTTCTCGCGGTAGAAGAGTATGGTGTCTACAAGTGCTATGTTTCTCTCGTTCTCTTCAGCGTCAACGTCAGAGCACTTGCGTGCAACGATAAACTGGTCGCGTGCCTCGTTGTAGTTCATGTTCTTTAGTTCCTCCATTCCCTTGTTGCGATGACCGCGGTAGCAGCCGGCGTCAACCTGGCTGTTAGGGTCTATGGCTTGGAAAGTTACAACTTGCTTTGGTTTGAGGTCAGAAAGCGGAAGTATAACTGTGCCATAGCCTGGCGACATAACCATCACTTCACGACCACGATAGCGTGAGCCGGTAGGAAACTCAATGTAGTAGATAGAGTCTGAACCCTCGACCGTGGTGTTGTATGGAGTTGCCGACTTGTCCATTGTCGATTCAAATGTCAGGGGAATTGACTTGTTGCATTTCACCACTACAACAGCCTTGTTGTCCTCGCTTGAGTAAACGTCGTTGGGTTGTGAGATGTCTGTAATTTCAAGTACGTTCTGTGCAAATGCGGTGGATGCAAGCACTAACGCAAATACCATGGATAAGATTTTTTTCATAAGTATGTATTTTAAGATGTTAATGAATCATTGTTATTATCTCACAATGCGGAACGAACCAAGATGGAACACCTCATCCTTTTGTGTCACTATGTTGCCCGCAGCGTCCTTGTATGGCTGCCATGTGCGTACTTGTATGAGAGGGTTGTCGGAATCGCGGAAATCTATCATAAGGAACAGGTAGCCCTCGTCGTGATAACGGTCGGTTCGCCAACTTTGTTTTAGTGTGACGCCATAGATGCTGTCAAACTTGGGATGTTCGACAATTTCTATGTCCGAGAATTTCACATTGATGAATTTCACTGTCTTGAACACTTGTGCAAGCTTCGTGAGATACTCTTGTTTTGTTTGTTTAATGTATACCACACGGTTGTTGTTGAGTGTCAATCTTGTGAGGTCGGAGTTTGGCTTTTCTTTCACCACTCTTCCTGTGATGATAAGAGCCTTGTCGCTGAAGACGCTGTTGAGCATAGCATTGTCCTTGCGGTTGTATGCAGTGCGGAAGTTCTCTATGAAGTCGACTATTATCTGTCGGCGGGCATAGTCAAGGTCCGACTGCTTTTGTGCCATCAGTTCTTCGTAGCGGTTCATCTCAATGGCAATGGCCACATTGCTTATTGTGCCTTCTGTGTCGAAGTTGATGGTGAGCTCTTGTCTTGCCTCGTCTCCATCTGCTGCAAGAATGTCGACGGGAATACCCCTCACTTGGTAGCCATTGGATGTCTTGAGGCAGCGGCAGTTAAGATTCATGGGCGGACAGCTCATAGCACTGCTTTTCCATATTTCCTTTATCTCTTCAATGGCAGTTTTTGAGACATTGTCTTTTGACAGTTTCACTGTTTTTTCGCCATTGTCGGCAGCTGTGCGGAAGGCGTCGAGCAGAGCTTTCACGTTGGTTTCCATGCGTGCCTTCACATTAGGGTCGACTTCGCCATCTGTTATTTTGAATGATGTTGTGGCTAAAGCTTGGCTTAATGATATGAAGAAAACAAGCAAGCCGAGCATAAGTCTGTTGATGATTGTTCTATTCATTTTTTGTTCTCTTTATTGCTATATATTGATGTTACGTTGTTTTGTGGAATGTTGGAGTATAGTTCTGCTGTGAACATGCCCTCGCTTTTGAACAATTCCTTTATCGGTATTCTTACTATAAACATGTGTATATAGTCGCTTTCTGGTTGGTGCATCACAAGGTTGGCCTCGATGTTGTCGGGGTCTATCTTGGTCACGCTACAGTATATTTCCTTGTCTGTTGCAAGTACTTGATAGATGGCATGCAGCGGTAGCATCACCTTCTTCTTCACGTTGCCATACTGGTGATGAATAATGGTTATGCGATGGGAGTCGTTGTTGATGGTGTTCATCAGCAGGTTCACAGCCGACTCCATAGGGTATTGCTTGCCGAATACCGGACGTCTCGTCTTGTTGTCTACATATATGTCCGAGCGCAGCGAGTTCACTTGAAACCAAGTGCCTTCGGCTATTTTTATGTTATCTTCGTTGGTGTCGGTAAGTTTCGATTGGCTGAAGTCAAGAACTTTTGTCAACAATCGTCCTCCACTGTAGCTTGATAGCATGTCGAATACTTTAGCATCGGCAGTTGCCTTGTCCTCGGTTTTATGTATCACTTTGCTGTGTGTCGTTTGTTGTGCTGCTGCATTGTCGGGCATACACATTGACAATGCAGCGAGCATAGTCAGCGAGCTGTTGCGTATGTTCATGTTGTTGTATTTTTATGGTTGGCTTTATTTTGTAGATGTTCTCACGCGCGACATTCCTACACGCATCTTTGAGCCTGTGTGTTTTCCTGCAGTGATGTCGTTCATCAGTATGCTGAAGTTCACAGGCTCTTCGGTAGCAACAAGCAGGAAGGCATCTTCCGACGGTATGTCAGAAGTGATGAAAGGCTCTGTTTTGAATCCCACCGTGCAACTTGCGGGAACCAGCAGATTGGAGCATGTAGCCTCTTCGTCCATAGGTAGCACAAGATATTTGTTGCCCTTGGCATCAATGTTGAGCACATTCACGTAGAGTGTCTCGTTGGTGTTGTTTCTCACTCTTACGTAGCATGCTGTATTTGGCTTGATGTCCTTAGGCAGGGCTTTGCCGGTCTGTGGGTCTACAAGCTCAAGTGTCACGTCGAGGTCGGAGGCAATAATGCTGGAATTGTTTACTATCTCCTTTTCGGGTGTGCTGGCGTTTGTTGCTCCCGTGTTCATGATGTCAACAATACGAGCCATGAACAGCGAGTCGACCGACACGGCACGGTATGATGTGCCAGTCACCTGCATATAGGTGTCGGGGTGTGCCATCTTTTTTGCCTTGGAGTCGAAGAGTTGTTTCACAAGATATCCCATGTATTGTTTTGTAAGACTCTTGGTGCGCTGGCTCGACAATTCTATTAGTTCGCCTACAGTGCTTGTTCCTTCACGCGTGAAAGAATACATCTTAAGCTTAGCCTCGTCGAGTATGGTTACGGCACTTTCGCTTGTTATCTTAAGCCGCGAGTTTTTCGTGACGTATTTGCGGGTGGGCAGTGGCAGGAACTTTCCTCCTTGTTCCATGTAGGCTTTGCCAGTCACTGAATAGACTGCGTATTTCTGAGCGTTGGCTATGCTGCATGTGCCTATGAGCATAATTATTACAGCAACGAATATGGCGGCGGCATGTCCGCATAGTGTGGCAGATATGTTATTTTTCATAATTGAAAATGTTAAAGTGTTCAATACCATTGGGGTTTATAAATATTGGAGTCTGCTTGAAGTCGGTAATCTTTCTCACCTCTTTATATAGGAAGTGTTCAAGTTCCTGTGTTGACAGACCTTCGGATTGTTCCTCGCGTGCGGCTCCGTTGAAACTCTCGACAAGTGCTTTTGTGAAAGCGCCGTTGCCCCATGATTCATCCTCGCGCGATTTTGTGTCGGACGAACTTGAGGCGTATAGCAGCATACCGTTTTTCGCGCGTTTCAGTTGTTCCACGAAATGGCTTGTGGCAGCAGAGCGTGTGCCCTCGAATAGTGCTCCTGAGTAGCAAGCGTCGACAAAGGCAATGAGCTTGCCGTTGATGTCTTCGGCTTCGTTGCGGAAATCAGTTGCGCTGAAACAATCGTAGAGCTTGTCCGAATTGCATCCGTAAGGTATGAAGAAGAATCGGTCTTTCTCGTCGCGCAATCCATGTCCTGCATAGAAGAAAATGCACACATCGTTGGGCGATGACTCTTGCTTGAGCCATTCCATAGCTTCGAAAATGTCGGCTCGTGTTGCCTCGCTGTCGCAAAGCAGTTTCACTTGCACGTCCTCGTATGGAAGTCCTTTCTTTGTGGCAACCACTTTAGCAAAGTCTTGAGCGTCCTTGCATGTGAATTTCAGCTTCGGTAGTTTCGGGTCGTTGTAGTCGCCTACGCCTATTGCCACTACAAAGAGCTTTGGAAGCTCGAATTGTGATGTCTCGCGTATAAGGCGCAGAGACACTGGTTCGCTGTTGCCGCAACTGTTCTGCGCATACATCATTATAGTGCAGTCGTGACGTGGCAGGTCTACATCGATAGTGTTGGCAGCTCTTACTGCTCGTGTTGTTGGCAGTCGCTGTCCGTCTACCATCACCACAATGCGTGTGCTGTCTGTACAACCGTTGGTAAGTAGCTGATACTTAAGTTTCACCTGGTCGGTGTGGAATATCGACTGGTCTTCGGGGTAGAGTATGCGCAGTATAGGGGCAGTGGCTGTTGGGGTAGTGGCTGTTTTGGCAGTGGCTGTTGTATTAGCTTTTTTCAGCTCATTCGGACCAAGTATTACATTTTGTTTCTGTTGTGTCTGTGCAGTATCCTTAGGTTGTTCTTTAGGCTTTTCGCCAGGCATGTCCACTTGAATGTCAAAATCACCTTTAAGCGTCTCTTTCTGTTGCTTGGGTGCTTGTTCCGTATTTTTGCCTTCGGCCTTGTTTTTCCACTTGTTGTATTCGTCCTCGTTTTTTTCCACAAGCACACCTCTTGCATAGCAGTCGGCAAGTGTGAGTTGCGCACGCTTGTAGTTGTTCTCAGCCGACTTAAGCAACAGGTTATATGCTTTGTCGTAGTCGCGTGGCACGCCACGACCGTTCATGTAGCAGTAGGCAAGGTTGTATTGGGCCTTGGCAAAATTCTGCTTGGCAGAGCGTTTGAACCACATGGCGGCAGATGTATAGTCGCGCTGTGTTCCCTCACCAGTATAATAGGCATATCCAATATCAAACTGAGCCTCGGCGTTGCCTGCTTCGGCAGATTGAAGATACACCTCCACTGCTTTTTCGAAGTTTCCCATTCTGTATAGCGAGTCGGCTCTATGAAGTAGCTGTTCGCCATTGTCTGCTATGGCAGTAGCTCCCATACAAGTAGTTATGAGAAACATAGACAGACTTAATAAAAATCTACGGCTTGACATAATATATTGACTTTTTTATGAAGTTCAACTTAGTATGCTTTGACAGCATCATTATAATCCATTTGTATTGCAGGCGGGCTGTCTCTATCAGGGCCAGTCCTACGAGTGGCAGCAGCAGACTGACATAGTAGTTGAACCTTGCAAACAGTATGAAATTCACTCCAACAAGCGCGGTGGTCACTCCAAAGTAGTAGAATTTCATCCAGTAGATGCTTGAATAGGGTCGTTTCTTTGGCAATATTGCCCCAACCCATGCCGAAAGATAGCACACAAGGATAGCGATAATAAGGCTCACTATGTTGCTTGCGGTGTACACTCTATGATGGGCCATTGATGATAACATGGCGTATGCCTGTATCTTCATGCCTGCCATTTTGCCGAGTGGTGTGATGTGTGTGTCGGCTTCTTCGTTGATGGTGCCGAGTATTACAATCTTGTTTTTCAACAGTTCTCGGTTTTTCAGCACTTCGTTGTGCTTAATGGCAAGGAAGTCGGTGTGGGAATATTCAATGTTGCGTTGTTTGGGGCTTTGCGGGTAGGGCTTTGTGTCGGTGTATTTACATACAGCCATATAGGGCAGTGAATAAATGTTTTTATTGCCAAGCTTCTCGTTTTGTGAGTATTTGCGAATGCAACCGTAGCCTTCGCCTGAAATAACATTGCTGAAAGCCCATGAGTAGTCGCCCTCAATGCCATCGAAGAACGACGTGCGCACATTCTTGAATACATCTTTCTCGCTGTCGTAGTTGATAAGCTTGCAGGAAATAACTCCGTTTTTGATGTTGGCTATGGCATTGATAAGCATTTCGTTTTCCTCCTCGTCATAGCTTGGACGCTCGAAGATAAGGTCGAGGACAAACACTTTTGGCTGGCATTTCTCTATGTCCTCAATACATGATGCTATCTTGCGGCGGTCGTATAGCTCGGTCATGTCCACGAGCACAATGTCGTTGTTTATTTCCTTCACGCCGCTGCTGTTTTGTATCTCATAGTAGATGTCGGTCATTGAGAAGTCGGCAAATGCTTTCTTTACAGGGTCGATGACGCTTAGATTGATTGACGCAAAAGCCAGAAACCATCCTAAAAACAGGACGATTAGCGTGACGCTCAAGTGGTCGACATTTACGAATCCTATGATGCGTTTTATGGTTCTGCTTAGCTTTGCTGTTTGCATAGTTAAAGATTGTTTAATGAAACTCTTATTTTGCAAAAGTAATAAATATATGTCAAATATAGGTTTTTTGTATGTCCCAAAATTGGGACAGCTGTTGCGGAAAAGGAACACTTCGGTGTAGCTCCATACTATTGCTTGTTGAAAGTTTATATTGTTGTATTTTGTTGGTTAAACGTTTGCACTGAAATAAGCACACTTTAAGCTATGTTTTTCTTATAATGTATTTGTATAATTAGTAATTTTGCAGTACGAAAAGATGAAGATAAGTACGTATAGGTTATATAGTAAGATTTAGTTTTGAATTGGTAAATAGGTTTGTTTTAGATTTAGACATTGAGACATAAATAGGTAAGCTCTATTATGGTAATGATTTTTGTTTGATTGTTGGTAGGGATAGTATGAAAACACAATAAAAAAAAGGTCAGGGTTTCGTGAGAAATCCTGACCTTTTTAATGTCATAATAAGTGATAAGACAACATAGGGTTGGACAGCTGACGCTCAACCCTATGTTGTCTTGGTTTGTAAAACAGTTGTTTAAGAGAAACTTTTCTTGTAAAAGCCTTATTCGTCGGCTTGTTCTTCCAATGTATACTGGCTTGAACCGTCGAAGCAGTGTGTGCACACTTGGCATTTTGGCAATCCAATGGCTTTGATAAGCTGTTCGATTGTGTTGAACTTCAACGTTGTGAGTCCCAACTGGCTGCGTATCTCCTCCACCATGCGCTTGTATTGTGGCGAGTCGGTAGTGGCATATTTGTCAAGGTCCTTGTTGGCATCGCCCTCAAACTTCTCGATGATGCGGCGTGTGATAAGTTCCATGTCGCTCTTGGATGAAGTAAATCCAATGAACGGACATCCGTAAACAAGAGGCGGACATGCAATGCGCATGTGGCACTCCTTAAGTCCTGCTTGGTCGAAGAGAACCTTCACATTGTCGCGCAGCTGAGTGCCACGCACAATGGAGTCGTCGCAGAAGAGCACACGCTTGCCCCTGAGCATAGCTTTGTTGGGTATGAGCTTCATTTTTGCAACGAGCGAGCGCATCTCTTGGTTGGCGGGAGTAAACGAGCGAGGCCATGTGGGAGTGTACTTGGCAATGCAACGCTGATAGGGCACGCCCTTGCCTGCTGCATATCCCATAGCCATGCCAGTGCCTGAATCGGGAATGCCAGAGCAGCAATCCACCTCTACGTCATCATTCTTGGCAAGGTTGAATCCGTTGGCGAATCGTGCTTCCTCTACATTCTTTCCCTCGTAGGTAGATGTCGGGAATCCGTAGTATACCCAAAGGAACGAGCATACCTGCATCTTTTTGTTGGCAGGACGCAATTGAGTCATGCTGTCAGCTGTCAGCTGTACAATTTCGCCTGGTCCAACGTTGTAGCACTCCTCGTAGTCGAGGTTGGGAAATGATGTAGACTCGCTTGATGCGGCATAAGCACCGTCCTTCTTACCTATTATAATAGGTGTGCGTCCCCATGCGTCGCGTGCGCAGATGAGCGAGTCTTCGGTCATAATCATAATCGAGCACGATCCCTTCACGTTGTGAAAAACATTCTCTATGCCTTCCTTGAACGTCTTGCCCTGTATTATCAACAGAGCAACAAGCTCAGTTTGGTTGGTGGAACTCTGCGACAGCTCGGCAAAGTGCATGTTCTTTTCGAGCAACTGTTTGGTGAGTTGCTCAATGTTTGCAATCTTTGCCACCGTGCAGATAGCGAATCTTCCAAGATGTGAGTTAATGACGAGCGGTTGCGCGTCGGTGTCGCTTATCACGCCAATGCCAGCAGTGCTGCCTGCAAAGCGGTCGAGCGTAGGCTCAAACTTGGATCTGAAATAAGCGCTCTCGAGGTTGTGGATAGAGCGTACAAATCCCTTTTCCTTACTGTACATCGCCAGACCGCCACGGCGGGTTCCGAGATGTGAGTTGTAGTCAGTTCCATAGAAAACGTCTGCCACGCAGCTTTTCTTGGAGATGGTGCCGAAAATGCCTCCCATAAATTTTTCTTATGTGCTTTTTTATTAAAGATTTGGTTGGGTTGTTGCTTAGAACTCGCTTGTGAAGTGGAACTTTATATGCTTAAAGTCCTGTTGTGCCATTGACAGCACATATCCAGAGTCGGCAAGGAAAACATCGCGTCCGTCGCGGTCCTTAGCCATATATTGATACTTGCGCTTCTTGAACTGGTCGAGTTCTTCGGCATCGTCGCTCTCTATCCAGCAAGCCTTGTGCAAGTGTACGGGTTCCCAGCGGCATTTAGCGTTGTACTCGTTCTCCAGTCGATATTGTATAACTTCAAACTGTAGCTGACCTACAGTGCCAATAATCTTTCGGCCATTAAACTGGTTGACAAACAGCTGAGCCACACCCTCGTCCATGAGTTGGTTTATGCCCTTTTCAAGCTGCTTGGCTTTCATTGGGTCGTCGTTCTCGATGTATTTGAACATCTCTGGCGAGAATGATGGTAGTCCGCGGAAATGCAGTTTCTCGCCTTCCGTCAGAGTGTCACCTATCTTAAATATGCCGTTGTCGGGTAGTCCGACGATGTCGCCTGGCCATGCCTCATCGATGGTGCTCTTGCGCTGCGCCATGAATTGTGTTGGCGAAGAGAAGCGCAGAGTCTTGCCCTGTCGCACGTGCAGATAGGGCTTGTTGCGCTCAAACTTGCCGCTGCACACCTTGCAGAAGGCTATACATGAGCGGTGGTTGGGGTCGATGTTGGCTGTAATTTTGAATATGAAGCCCGTGAACTTAGGCTCATCTGGTGTTACCTCGCGCTCCTCGGCCTTTGTCGGCTTGGGCGACGGGGCTATTTTTACAAAGCAGTTGAGCAATTCCTGTACACCGAAATTGTTCAATGCAGAACCGAAGAACACAGGTGCCACCTCAGCAGAGCGGTAGGTCTCTACATCGAATTCAGGGTAAACTCCATCTATAAGTTCAACGTCGTCGCGCAACTGCTGTGCGTCCTGTTCGCCTATATGTGCCTCAAGTTCGCTGGAGTTGATGTCTACCTCCACCTTTTCGGTCACACGTTGCTTGTCGGGCTTGAAAAGGTCGAGCTTATTCTCGTAGATGTTGTATACGCCCTTAAACTTGGCTCCTATATTGATAGGCCATGAGAGTGGACGCACACTTATCTTAAGTTCTTCCTCCAGCTCGTCGAGCAAGTCAAACGGGTCGCGGCCCTCACGGTCCATCTTGTTGATGAAGATGATTACTGGAGTGTTGCGCATACGGCACACCTCCATGAGCTTGCGAGTCTGTGTCTCCACACCTTTGGCTCCGTCCACAACAATGATGGCTGAGTCAACGGCAGTGAGCGTGCGATATGTGTCCTCGCAGAAATCCTGGTGGCCGGGAGTGTCGAGAATGTTGATTTTGTAACCCTCATAGTCGAACTCCATAACTGATGTGGACACCGAGATACCGCGCTGCTTCTCAATCTCCATCCAGTCGGATGTGGCAGTCTTGCGTATTTTGTTGTTCTTTACTGCACCTGCCACCTGTATCTGTCCACCGAAGAGAAGAAACTTCTCGGTGAGTGTAGTCTTACCTGCGTCAGGGTGTGATATGATGGCGAAGGTTCGCCTGCGTTCTATTTCTTGATTCATAATATCTGCTTTTCGGGTGCAAAGTTACAGAAAGTCTCGCATAATACAAAATAAGAAAGCGAGTAAGTGTTCAAAATATTCTTATATATAAACTGTATATTTATTTTTTTTGGCAGAATAAGCATGATTTTTGACATGATAAGCCATATGCAGAGCATTATAATCCTTTTTGAGAAAAAGTGACGTTGCGGCGAAGATTTATTTTTTGTATCTTTGCAAGTGAAATAAAGAGTGGGGCAGTGATGCTCCTTGTACAACACAAAAACTATATTATAACATTTTAGGCGCATGCTTGGAGTATTGTAGCTCTCCGGCATGCGCCTTTTTCTGTCTGCTAAGATTGTCTGCGCTCTTTCAGCAGGTCGCGTATCTCGGTGAGCAGCAACTCTTCCTTTGTTGGCTTTGGCTCTGCAGGAGCAGGAGAAGCCTCCTCTTCCTTCTTTTTCATGCTTGCAAGCTTGTTGATGCCCTTTACGAGCATGAACACACAGAAGGCGATGATGAGGAAGTCGATGATGGTCTGGATGAAAGCACCATAATTGATGGTGGCTGACTGCATAGTCTCGTTGCCGAGTTTTACGGTAGGAAGCTCAAACTTAAGGTCGCTGAAGTTCACACCACCAATAAGCCATCCGATAGGAGGCATGATAATGTCGTTGACTATTGACGATACGATTTTGCCGAAAGCACCGCCGATGATGACACCGACCGCCATGTCAACTGCATTGCCTTTTACGGCAAATGCCTTGAACTCATTTAGAATTTTACTCATTTTGCTTAATCTTTAATTATTATTGTTTGTTATCTGGTTGTCTATACATTGTTATGAAGTTTCACCCGTCTATATATCTATATAATAAGGTGGCATTGATTGTGCTCGCTTGTGATGTAATAACAGCAGATTTGCTAATGTGTTGCATTTTGCAATCTACAGTTGACAATTTGCGAGGTCGTAGTGGCTATCTCAAGCATAACTTTGTATGCAAATATATTTTTTAAATAATTTAATACACAATATTACTGCAAAATTAGAAAATAATTATTATCTTTGCAGCGTAAAAAAGGAGAAATCCTACAGACGTGGCGGTTTTTTTACGCTTCTGTGCCTCATTAGCAGGAAAAACGGACTGAATCAAGACTTCTATACGGAAAAGAATATAATTTAACCCTTTAAAAATAATTAAAGTAAAATGATTAAAGTAGGTATTAACGGATTTGGTCGTATCGGCCGTTTCGTATTCCGCGCAGCTCAGACTCGCAACGACATTCAGATTGTAGGTATCAACGACCTTTGCCCAGTAGACTACTTGGCTTACATGCTCAAGTATGACACAATGCACGGTGCATTCGATGGTACAATCGAGGCTGACGTAGAGAACAGCAAGCTTATCGTTAACGGCAAAGAGATCCGCGTAACAGCTGAGCGCAACCCGGCTGACTTGAAGTGGAACGAGGTAGAGGCTGAGTACGTAGTTGAGTCTACAGGTCTCTTCTTGACACAGGAGAAGGCTCAGGCTCACATCCAGGCTGGTGCTAAGTACGTAGTTATGTCTGCTCCTTCAAAGGACGCTACTCCTATGTTCGTTTGCGGCGTAAACTTCGACAAGTATGAGAAGGGTACACAGTTCGTTTCTAACGCATCTTGCACAACAAACTGCTTGGCTCCTATCGCTAAGGTTTTGAACGACAAGTTCGGTATCGAGAACGGTTTGATGACAACAGTTCACTCTACAACAGCTACACAGAAGACTGTTGACGGTCCTTCTTTGAAGGATTGGCGTGGTGGCCGTGCTGCTGCTGGCAACATCATCCCTTCTTCTACAGGTGCTGCTAAGGCTGTAGGTAAGGTTATTCCTGAGCTCAACGGCAAGCTGACAGGTATCTCTATGCGTGTTCCGACTCTCGACGTTTCTGTAGTTGACCTCACAGTTAACCTCAAGAACGCTGCTACTAAGGAGCAGATTTGCGCTGCAATGAAGGAGGCTTCTGAGGGCGAGCTCAAGGGTGTACTCGGCTACACAGAGGATGCTGTAGTTTCTTCTGATTTCCTCGGCTGCACTTTGACTTCTATCTTCGACGCTAACGCAGGTGTTTACCTCACAGACAAGTTCGTTAAGGTAGTTTCTTGGTACGACAACGAGATCGGTTACTCTAACAAGGTTCTCGAGCTCATCGCACACATGAAGAAGGTTAACGGTTAATTTTTAACCCATAGACCATAGAATAAAGACCGCAAGGCATTTTAAGCCCTGCGGTCTTTTTTTTGATTAAATATTTGAGGATTAAGATTTTTTTTGTAAGTTTGTAGCTTAAATCTAAAGACATCTACATTATTCTAATAAATCAGCAAAACAATTGATGATATGCAGAACAAAAAAATGATTACCATACTCGGACCGACGGCGAGTGGCAAGACTCCAGTGGCGGCAGCCTTGGCGTTGCGCACTGGGGGCGAGATAATAAGTGCCGACTCGCGCCAGGTGTACCGTCGCATGGACATTGGCACGGGCAAGGATCTTGCCGACTATGTGGTGGAAGGACAACACATACCATATCATCTTATTGATATAGCTGAGCCTGGCACAAAATACAATCTGTTCCAGTATCAGCAAGACTTCCACAATGCCTACGATGATATCTGCTCGCGTGGCAAACAGCCAATTCTGTGTGGAGGTACAGGCTTGTATATAGAGGCTGTGCTCGGTGGCTACCAACTATCGCCCGTACCGCAAAACCCGACGCTTCGCGATGCTCTTGCCTCTAAAACCCTTGACGAGCTTACCGCTATGCTCCTTGAGTTGAAGCGCAAGAACGGTTCGAATATGCACAACCACACCGATGTGGACACCGCCCAAAGAGCCATACGCGCAATAGAGATTGAAACCTACAACTTAGAGCATCCGACTCCCGAGCGCCAGCTTCCGCCTGTAGATTCATTGATAATAGGCATTGACATCGACCGCAATCTGCGCCGAGAGAAGATAACCCGCCGACTGAAGGCACGTCTTGAAGAGGGCATGGTGGACGAGATACGCTCGCTTGTCAAAGAGGGCATTAATCCAGACGACCTTATATATTATGGTTTGGAATATAAGTTTGTAACGGAGTATGCTGTGGGCAACATGAGTTACGACGAGATGTTCCGACAGCTTGAGATAGCCATCCACCAGTTTGCAAAGAGGCAGATGACATGGTTCAGAGGTATGGAGCGCAGAGGATTCCATATAAATTGGATTGACGCTACGCTTCCCATGGACGCTAAGGTGGAAACTATTATGCGAATGGCAAAACTGTAATTGACAGCCTTATTTAACTACAAAAAAACAGAAAAATATGATAAACGACAACCGTTGGGGCATACTCTACTGCCCGAAACATGAATTCATGAGTTCGAAACGCCGTTGGGAGAAGATAGAGAAAAGTCTTAAGGCCAACGGGGTGGAATATGATTTTGTGCAGAGTGAAAGCTCGGCAGGAGTCGACCGCCTTGTGAAGATGATGATAAACAATGGCTATAAGACTATAGTGATTGTGGGTGGTGACTCCGCGCTCAACGATGCCGTGAACTGCCTTATGCAGATTGACCGCAGGGAACGCGACGAGATAACGCTTGGCATTATTCCCAATGGACTCATGAACGACTTCGCTCATTTTTGGGGATTTCGCGAGGGCGACTACGACCAGACTATCAAATGGCTAAAGCAACGCCGCGTGCGCCGCATCGACCTTGGATGTATTCGCTATAATAATAAGCATGGTGATGCTTGCCGACGCTATTTCCTCAACTGCATTAACATAGGTCTGATAGCTGCCATCATGAATCTGCGCCGACAGACACGCCACTATTTCGGATCGCGCACTCTGTCTTTTCTTTGCTCGTTTGTGCTTATGGTGTTTCAACGACTCGACTATCGTATGCACCTGAAGATAAACTCCGACGAGCTTAAGCGAAATATAATGACTGTGTGTGTGGGTAACTCTACGGGCTATGGGCAGACTCCAAATGCAGTGCCATATAATGGTCTGCTCGATGTCAGCGTGGTGTATCATCCAGGAATGACCCAGCTATTCGAGGGCTTCTATCTTCTCGTTCGTGGAAAATTTCTTAACCATAAGAGTGTGCATCCATATCGCACACGCAAGGTGGAGGTACTTGAGTCGCGCAAAGCCCTTGTTGGTGTCGACGGACGACTGATGCACACACCGCGTGGACCTTATACAATAACAGTGGAGCAGGAAGTAATCAACTTCCTTATCCCAGAATAAGAATGTGGGTCGCTCGAAATTTTTAGAGTGGTATTATGGCATGAAACGATCGTATCAAACCATGATATGGTCGTGTCATGCCATGATACGATCGTATCAAGTGTTCATTTGCTGGATTAATTGTTTCTTTATTCTTGTTATCCTAATTTGGATATCTTCTTCAACTGCTCTTCGTCGATAATCTTAATTCTCTTGCCTGCTATCGACAATATTCCCTCTTGTGCAAACGCCGAAAGTGTGCGTATGGCGTTGCTTGTGCTCATGTTTGACATTGACGCAAGGTCGTCGCGATTCATTACAATGGCAAGAGTGGCATTGTCGCTTTCATAACCATAGCTCTCCTTAAGAACCAGAATTGTGTCGGCAAGCCGACCACGTATGTGCTTTTGAGTAAGCGATATAATGCGTTCGCCTGCAATGCCAAGCATATTGGCAAGCTCATGTATGAAATATTGGGCAATGTGGGTGTTTGTGGATATAAATGTTGCCAACACCTTAAGTGGTAGGGCTGCGATGGTGGAGTCCTCGAATGCTATTGTTGAAGTGGCGTAGCGTTCGTTGGCAAAGAAAGCGCGAAAACCAAAAAACTCTCCCTCTTTCACGGCACGCACAATCTGCGCACGTCCAAGACCACTTTCTTTGACAATCTTCACTTTGCCTCTCACAAGAAAGAAAATCCTTGTGGGATTTTCCTGTTCGTGGTATATTGTATCATTTTTCTTGAATCGCCTTATCGACATGTGGCCGACAAGCGTCTTAAGCTCGGATTCGCTTGTGCATTGCCAAGAGACTGCTATTGTGCGAGCGATGTCCTCCTTATATATAATGTTTATTGGCATGAGTTATTATCCTGGTAAGTTACAAATATAGAATTTTGTGATGTTCGCTATGGGGTAAGGCAAAGTTAGTTATTTTCGATGAAAAATACGACTATTTCCATGTTTTTTAGTGCGTTTTTAGTAAAACTAATGCTAAATAGCATTTTTTTTGAAAATATAGTCATATTTGTTTTGTGCGTAACTTATTTTTTATTACCTTTGATTTCGTAAGGCAGTGAACGCCTTTTTATAAGACTACTGCCGCACTAAAAAACAAATAGAAACTAATAACGAACCTTAATTTAAACCTATGAGTTATCTTCGATTCGAAAAAGCTCTGATGACAAACCTGGAAGAATCGCTTCCCCGTGAGTTGTTGCGTACAAACCGTTCTGGAGCCTATTCGTGTTCTACTATCGTAGACTGCAATACACGTAAGTATCATGGTCTGCTTGTAGTGCCCGTACCAGAACTCGACGACGAGAACCATGTTCTCCTTTCGTCGCTTGATGCCACAGTCATTCAGCACGGAGCAGAGTTCAACCTTGGCTTGCACAAGTATCAGGGCAATAACTACAGTCCTAAGGGTCACAAGTACATTCGAGAGTTTGACTGTGACAAGGTCCCGACTACGCTCTATCGTGTCGGTGGTGTAGTTCTTAAGAAGGAAGTGGTGTTCCAGCATTACGAAGACCGCATCCTCATACGTTACACACTTGTTGACGCCCATTCGGCAACAACATTGCGTTTCCGTCCGTTCCTCGCTTTCCGAAGCGTGCGCCAGTTCACACACGAGAACACAGTGGCATCACGCGAGTACAGTGAAGTGGAGAAGGGTATAAAGACCTGTATGTATGCCGGATATCCCGACCTCTACATGCAGTTCAGCAAGGACAACAAATTCGTGTTCATGCCCGACTGGTACCGTGGCGTGGAGTATCCTAAAGAGCAGGAGCGTGGCTACGCTTCTAATGAGGACCTCTATGTGCCTGGCTATTTCGAGATGAACATCGAAAAGGGAGAGAGTATTGTTTTCTCGGCTTCTACTTCTGCTTGCGACACCGCAGAGCTTCAGCAGCTCTTCGCTGACGAGGTGGAGGAACGTTCGCCGCGCGACAACTTCTTCCACTGCCTTGTAAATGCCGCCCACCAGTTCCACAACCGCACAAAGAAAGACGAACGCTACATTCTTGCTGGCTATCCATGGTTTAAATGCCGCGCACGCGATACATTCATCTCTCTGCCGGGACTTACTCTCTCTATTGAGGAGGAGGACTACTTTGAACTTGTTATGGAGACTGCCTCACGTGGACTCTATGAGTTTATGGATGGCAAGCCTCTCACAACCAAGATGTATGAGATAGAGCAGCCGGATGTGCTTCTTTGGGCTGTATGGGCTATTCAGCAGTATGCCAAGCATGTGGGCCGCGAAAAGTGTAACCGCAAGTACAGCAAACTCCTTTGCGACATTATAGACTATATCATAGCCGACAAGCATCCTAACCTTCATCTTAAGGACAATGGACTCCTTTACTCTGAGGGTAAGGAGAAGGCCGTGACATGGATGAACTCAACAGCCAATGGACACCCGGTTGTTCCGCGTACAGGCTATATCGTAGAGTTCAATGCCCTTTGGTACAACGCATTGAAGTTCTGCGCGGTAATGGCCACTGAGCTTGGTGCCGATGCCGAGGCTGCTGAGTACGAGAAGCGTGCTGAACTGTGTGGCAGCTCTTTCGTCGATACATTCGTCAATCAGTATGGCTATCTCTTCGACTATGTGGAGCCTAAGGACAATCCTGACTGGAGTGTTCGTCCGAACATGATTTTTGCAGTAGCTCTCGACTATTCGCCACTGTCTCCTGCACAGCAGAAGAGTGTGCTTGACGTATGCACACGCGAACTTCTCACACCTAAGGGACTGCGCTCGCTTTCTCCTAAGAGTGGAGGCTACAATCCTATGTATGTGGGTCCGCAGACTCAGCGCGACTATGCCTACCATCAGGGTACAGCATGGCCATGGCTTGGCGGATTCTATATGGAAGCATGTCTCAAAATCTACAAGCGCACACGTCTCTCGTTCATAGAGCGTCAGATGGTGGGCTATGAGGATGAGATGGTACAGCATTGTGTGGGTACTATTCCTGAACTCTTCGATGGCAACCCACCGTTCCATGGACGTGGAGCAATTTCGTTCGCAATGAATGTGGGTGAGGTGCTCCGCACACTCGAACTTCTTGAAAAATATAAATACTAAAGCATAGGAGGATTCAAAAATATGAAAGTATTAATGTTCGGTTGGGAGTATCCTCCTCACGTATATGGTGGACTTGCTACCGCTAATTTTGGTATATCACAGGGCCTGCATGCCCAGGGTGATGTGGAGACAGTGTTGTGTCTGCCACACCCCTTCGGCGATGAGGACCAGACAGCTTGCCGCATCGTGGCTATGAACAGTGTGCCTATCGCTTGGCGCGACGTTGACTACGACTATGTGAAAAGCCGTGTCGGAAACATTATGGACCCCGACTACTATTATCGCTTGCGCGACCATATCTATGCCGACTTCAACAACATGCATGTCAACGACCTTGGCTGCATGGAGTTTGCTGGCGGCTATCCGTCAAACCTTCACGAGGAAATCAACAACTACTCTATCATAGCAGGTGTTGTGGCTCGCACCGAGGAGTTTGACATCATCCATGCCCATGACTGGCTCACATATCCTGCTGGCATTCACGCTAAGCGTGTCAGCGGAAAGCCTCTCTGCATACACGTTCACGCTACCGACTTCGACCGCTCGCGTGGAAAGGTGAACCCGACAGTTTACTCTATAGAGAAGGACGGTATGGACAACGCCGACTGCATCATGTGTGTGTCGGAACTTACACGTCAGACCGTAATCAACCAGTATCATCAGGACCCACGCAAGTGCTTCACTATGCACAATGCCGTGTATCCATTGCGTCAGGAGCTGCAGGATATTCCACGCCCCGACCATACTGGCAAGGACAAGGTTGTGACTTTCCTTGGACGTATCACCATGCAGAAGGGTCCTGAGTATTTCGTTGAGGCTGCCAATATGGTATTGCAACGCACACGCAACGTGCGTTTCTGCATGGCAGGTAGCGGTGATATGATGGATGCTATGATTTATCTCGCTGCCGAGCGTGGTATTGCCGACCGCTTCCACTTCCCAGGCTTCATGCGTGGAAAGCAGGTATACGAGTGCCTTAAGGATTCTGATGTGTATGTCATGCCTTCAGTGTCCGAGCCGTTCGGCATCTCGCCTCTTGAGGCTATGCAGTGTGGCACGCCTACAATCATCTCCAAGCAGTCTGGTTGCGCCGAAATTCTCGACAACTGTATCAAGGTTGACTATTGGGATATCCACGCCCTTGCCGACGCCATATATTCCATCTGCCACAACGACTCTCTCTTCCACTATCTTCAGGACGAGGGTAAAAATGAGGTTGACCAGATTACATGGGAAAAGGTGGGCGCGCGCATCAAGGACCTCTACGAGCGTGTGCTTGCAGGCAAGCTCTAAAGCGTTATTAAAGTTCAAAACAATCCATTAAACGACAGACAAAAAATGAAAACGATTTGTTTATATTTCGAAATACATCAGAACATCCAGTTGAAGCGCTACCGTTTCTTCGATATCGGTACCGACCACTACTATTATGACGACTATGAGAACGAGCGTCTCATAGCCGACGTAGCCGAGCGTTCTTACATGCCGGCTCTCAACACTCTGCTTGAGATGATTAAGGAGAATGGCAACTATTTCAAGGTGGCTTTCTCGCTCTCGGGTGTTGGTATCGAGCAGTTGGAGATTCATGCTCCTCAGGTGCTTGAGAAACTTCAGGAACTCAACCAGACTGGTTGTGTGGAGTTCCTTGCCGAGCCTTACTCTCACGGCCTTGCTTCGCTTGCCAACGAGGAAAGCTTTGCTAAGGAAGTGAAGCGTCAGTGCCAGAAGATGAAGGAGTACTTCGGACAGGAGCCTAAGGTACTGCGCAACTCTTCGCTCATCTATAGCGATGATATCGGTCTGCAGGTTTCGCAGATGGGATTCAAGGGTATGCTCACCGAGGGTGCGCGCCACGTCCTTGGATGGAAGTCGCCTAACTATGTATACAACTGCGCTCTCGCTCCTAACTTGAAGCTCCTTATGCGCAATGTGAACTTCAGCGATGACATCTCTTTGCGCTTTGGCAATACTGAGTGGGAGGGCTATCCGCTCTTTGCTGACACATATGTTGACCGCATTGCCAACTTGCCAGAGGGCGAGAAGGTTGTCAATATCTTCATGGAGCTTTCGGCTCTTGGCATCGCTCAGCCGCTCTCAACAAACATTCTCGACTTCATCAAGGCTATTCCGGCTTGTGCTAAGAACCGTGGCTTGTCGTTCTCTACTCCGTCAGAGATTTGCGACACATTCAATAGCGTGAGTGCTGTTGACGTGCCTGACACTCTCTCTTGGAACGATGAGGAGCGCGACTGCAGCTGCTGGCTCGGCAACCCGATGCAGCGTGAGGCTTTCAACAAACTCTATAGCGTGGCCGACCGTGTGCGCATTGCCGACGATCCTCGCATCAATCAGGATTGGGATTATCTGCAGGCATCCAACAACTTCCGTCAGATGACCACCAAGCCTTCTCAGGTAGGTCTTAACCGTGGTATCTACTCAAGTCCGTTCGACGCTTTCACAAACTATATGAACATCCTTGGCGATTTCATCTCACGTGTCAACTCACTCTATCCAGATTCTATCGACAACGACGAGCTTAGCTCTCTCCTCACCACTATCAAGAATCAGGACGAGGAGATAGACATGAAGAACAAGGAGATTGTTCGTCTTCAGACTAAGATTGAGAAGATTGAGGCTACCGAGGAGAAACTTCGTGCACAGCTTGAGAAGGCAAAGGCTCCAGCTGCAAAGAAGACTACCGCTCGTAAGGCGGGGGAAAAAGAATAAGGATTAAGGTTCTTGTATAAATACAAATATTGGTTAATAAAGTTTGGATGCCCTACCGCGTGATGCGGTGGGGCATTTTCATTATTATTTTACGAACAAATTTCTTTTCGGCATTTTGCTGCCATACTTCTGTCGCAATTTAGCGAATAGAGCCATTGTGTCCTTAGAAAACTCATGACCCTTCCATGTGCTTGTGTTGGTGATGAACACCCAGCACTCGCCATCGGCATATCGCAATATCAGGGCAGATGTGCCAACAAGTGATCCTGTGCGTATCCATGGACCTTTGTTGGGAGTGAAGTTCCAACCAAGCGAGAATTGATGGTCGGGCATTTCCGTAGTCATCAGTTTCACAGCCCCTGGCGAGAGAACATCGGGAACAGTAGGGTCGCCGTCGATTGACGCAACGAGTCGGCACACCTCAGCAGCCGATGCAACCCAAGCTCCGGCACCGAGCGAGGTAGTAATGTCGTTCTCGCCATAACAGCGTATAACCATGCGTCCGGAGTTGTTGAACTCAGGAGCCGGCTCCGAACTCGAGTGCATATAATATATCGACTCATTGAAGCGGCGGTCCTTAAGATAGTTGCCGGCAATGTGGAAGTCGTAGCATCCGGCAGGCTCAAGCACGTATTTCTGCATAAACTGTTCATAGGACATTCCCGAGCGTTTCTGTATGATGAGCGATAGTAGGGTGTAGCCTATGTTGCAGTAGCGTTGTGCTGTGCCAGGTGTATATCCTAAATGTCGTCGCAGAACAATGCGAAGCAGAGTGCGATGGTCGGGTGGAGTGGTGAGTCGGTTCTGCTGCATGATATAACGCGTAGAGAAGATGGCATCGCCGGCATAATTGGTGAATCCTGCCTGATGTCGCAACAGTTGCTCTACGGTTATGTCGAAGTAGCGTTTGTCCTTGATGGAATTCACGTAGAAGGTGTCGGTGAGAATTCCTTGTGGTCCGAACACCTTGTCCGACAACTTTACTTTGCCCATATCCCTCAGTTTCATTATACCCACGGCAGTAACAAGCTTTGAGCACGAAGCCATGCGCATGATGTATGACGGTTCCATATGCATTCCCTTATCCTTGTCGGCAAACCCGAATCCGCGGGCATAGATAAGTGAGTCGTGGCGCATGATGGCAAGCTGTGCTCCTTTAATCTCCCATCGCTTGAGATAGCGACGCATGATGGAATCCATGGGCTGCAGTTCGGGTTGTGAGCTCATGGCATTTGTAAGCGTGTCGTTAAGATGCACGCGGTGAGAAATTTCGGCTATTGAGTCCTTCACGTGTTTGTTGTCGCTCGAGCACGACGAGCAAGAGCATCGGCAGATGCTCGTTATTATGACAACGACAAAGGTGAGGCAGCCCATGCAGGACAACCTCACCTTTGTGCGATATTGTTTTTTTATTCTGTATCCAAACATTATTATTATGATAGTCCTTCGATTTCTCCGTTCACTATGTCAATATTCATTGCAGCCGGCACCTTAGGCAGACCCGGCATACGCATGATATTGCCAGCTACTACTACAATCATCTCAGCACCTGCGTTGATAACGATGTCGCGCACGTTAACGTCGAAGCCCGAAGCCACGCAATATTTCTTTGCGTCGGTAGAGAATGAGAATTGAGTCTTGGCGATGCAGATAGGGAATTTCTCGTAGCCCAATTCCTTAATCATCTGAAGCTTCTTCTTGGCAGGGGCAGCAAACGAGATTGAGGCTGCGCCATAGATGTTCTTTGCCACCTTCTCTATCTTCTCCTCGATAGTGTCCTCGTCGTTGTAGACAAGCTGCAAAGGCTTTGACGGGTTCTTCTCAATAGTGTCAACCACGAGATTAGCCAAGTCTACAGCTCCCTCGCCTCCCAGAGCATAAGCATCGTTCTCGCCGAAGCCCACGCCTATCTCAGCGCAGTAGTCCTTAACAATCTGAATCTCCTCGGGCACGTCGCCAGCGTAGCGGTTGAAAGTCACAAGTACAGTCTGACCAAACGACTGCAGATTCTTGATGTGCTTGTCGAGGTTGGCAAGACCCTTGCGCAATCCGTCGCTGTTAGGCTTCTTTATGTCCTCTACAGCCACACCGCCGTGCATCTTCAGTCCCTGAGCTGTAGCCACGATGATGGTGAGCTTAGGCTGGAGTCCGCTCTTGCGGCACTTGATGTCGTAGAACTTCTCAGCACCAAGGTCGGCACCGAATCCTGCCTCTGTGATGACATAGTCGCCGAAGGTCATAGCCATCTTGGTGGCAAGTATAGAGTTGCAGCCATGAGCGATGTTGGCAAACGGACCTCCATGAACGATGGCAGCTGTATTCTCTGTAGTCTGTACAAGGTTAGGAGCGAGAGCGTCGCGCAGCAGTACGGTGATGGCACCAGCCACGCCGAGGTCTTTCACAGTGAAAGGCTTTCCGTCGACAGTATATCCCAGAAGGATATTCTCGATGCGTCGGCGCAAGTCGTCCTCGTCTTTAGCAAGGCAGAGTATGGCCATAATCTCCGATGCAGGAGTGATGTCGAAGCCCGACTCACGCACAATGCCGTTGGCCTTGCCGCCCATACCTGTAACTATGTCGCGCAGACCGCGGTCGTTGACGTCGAGCACACGGTTCCACAACACCTCGCGCAGGGCGAACCCGTTGTCGCGGTTTTGATACATATAGTTATCCAGGAGAGCCGTGATGGTGTTGTGTGCCGATGTGATGGCGTGGAAGTCGCCAGTGAAGTGGAGGTTTATCTTGTCCATAGGGAGCACCTGAGTGTGTCCGCCGCCACAAGCTCCGCCTTTCAGTCCGAACACAGGTCCAAGCGATGGCTCACGCAGAGCGCAGATAGCCTTCTTGCCTATGCGGTGGAGTCCGAGTGCGAGACCTATAGTCACGGTTGTCTTGCCGATGCCTGCCTTTGTTGGCGTGATGGCTGTCACGAGTATGAGGTTGCTCTTCTTCACACGTTCCTCATCTATGAGTCGTGTCGGAACCTTAGCCATATAGTGGCCATAGTGTTCAAGTTCCTTTGTAGGGATACCATACTTTGATGCTACTGTCTCAATCTCCTCGAGCTTGGTGCTGCGAGCTATTTCAATGTCTGTCATTGTAGAAAAATAAATATGTAGTGTTTCAATTATTTCTTGAAGATAGGGGTGTCTGTTGATAAAAGTATGGAGTGCGGGTGCAAAGGTACGACTAATTAATCAATAAATAGCTATATTTTTGCTTAATTGTCGTTATTTTTGTCTGAACTCTTTCAGCACATCACATCTTCTCGTGTAGTTGTCGATGGCTTCGGGATAGTTGCGTGCAAACTCGTCCAGCTCCGAAAGTGCCTTGTATTGAGCCGATTGAGGATGCAGGATGGCTATTTCCTTATATCCGTTGCTATAGTCGTATTCGGTTGACATCCACGGTTCTACTGGCATGAACGCCAAGGCGTAGAGCGAGCGATAGCGCAATTGTTGGTTGTCGCTTCGTTTGGCTACGTTGAGATATTTCACGGTCTCAGCGGCGAAGTCCTTCTCCCATGAGCGAGCCGAGTCCATCACGCTGCGATAGTAATGCGTAAGATACCAGCAGTCGCCGTAGCACGAAGCCTGATAATAGCGCACGGCAATGTCGTAGGCCATTTGCTTCTTTTCTTTTCCCTCGCGCGATAGGTTGTATTGACTTAAGCGTTCGGTCATGTCAAGGCAGAAGTCGAGCTTTGCGTTGCGGTTGACAGCCACAGGCTCGTAAGCCTCGTTCACCTTCTGCTTGCCAAACCATCGTGGCTTGTCGTATTGTCGTTGTGAGGAGTAGATGCTTATGAGCTGACTCGACAGCAACGCCGTCGACACCTTCTTAAGATACGGAATGGCGTTGGCAAAACGTCCCTCGGCAATGAGCTTTGTGCCGATGAGGTCGTTGAAATAGTCGCTGTTGTGGAATGTGTTCTGCGTGCAATAGGTCTCGAAGGCGTTCTTGTGAACGGATGAGATATACTGATAATAGTTGGCAAGTCGGTCGGCTGTCAAGCTGTCCATCTTGCAGAAATACTCGTCCCATGGTCCGTACGTAACATTATAATTGTTGCGGTAAGCATCTGTAGGGTTCTTGCTCTGCGACATAATGTAATTGTTGCTTTCGGCACTCATCATGGCGCATAAAGCAAGAGCCGTGTTGTCCATGCCCGCGTTGCGGAAAAGAGGCTCCAGTCCCTTGTGCACCACACGGTCCTTCACGTCGGTATAGTGGTTGTCGTATTCGCCGTTGGAGCCACGTTCCTCCTTGATTTTACTGTCGAGCCACCGGAACTCCTCAAGCAGGAAGTTGGTATATTCATCGGTGGGTTTGCTTGTGCGGGTAGACACAAGCAGACGTATGGCGCGTGCGTTGTCCTTCATACGCTGTGTGCCTTCAGCTTTCATAGCCTTCTCGGCAACAGCCAATGCACGCTCATGGTTACCTATGAGATAATCGGTCATGCTTGCGGCTGCAAGCCACAGGCTTGGCGACTTCACCTTCGTGTTCTCGGCAGCGTTGATGGCAAACTGCACGAAAGCCAGAGCGTCGTTGCGGAAAACTTGTCTGGCATCGATAGTCTTAAACCATTCTGCATCGTTGAGTCCTGCCGACTTTTGGTCGAGTGTCTCCTGCACATTGTTCACAAAGTCCTGCACAAGATAAATGAGTGTCGGAGCGTTGGGATTCTGAGCGAAAACCGACTTTATTCCAGCAAGATTGCGATAGTTCTTCATCGCCGCCTTTATCGACTTCACGTCGCCCTGCTCGGCATAAATGTCGCAGGCACGGCTGCGCTGTCCGCTCTTCAGCAAGGCACGGGCATAGATATTGCGCATGGCGTCGCGCCACATACTCTTTTCTAATTTTGATGCAGTGGCACTCCACAAAGCTATGTTGGCGTTGTTGTAGCCAAGCATCATGTTGGCGCGCATCTGCAGTAGAACGTATTGATGTCGCAGATTGGTGCCGTCATAAGCCTTTGTGGCAGCAAGAATCTCGGCAAACGATTTATGTCGGCGTGCCATCTCCTGCTTCGTGGGATAATTCCAAGCGTCGCCGCTATAGGCATCGCAAGTCTCCAAGTAGCGGTTGAGCAGCTTGAGATAAGCCATCATTTCGTGGTCGCCTTTGCTGCTTGCCGTATTCATCACTTCCTCCTTGTTCCATTTGTAGAAGCCGATGCCGTTAGGTCCATTGTTGCCGGTATAGCTTTGCCAGTAGCGGTCGATGTCGTAAAGATAGGCAGGGCCGTCGGTCAAGGCGTTGCGATGGAAAACGGAGAACATATAATTATTGTGTCTGGGTCCCTCGGAGACGCAAGCCTTTGCCTCGGCTAAAGGCAGGGCGGCAAAAAGACTATAAATTAAGTATCTTTTCATAATCCTTGTGGTTTAAACGGTTGATATTATTGTTGTTGAGATCAAAGAGAATCGTTTCGTTGTTGGCGTCGGGTCGGCGGTTGCCTATTGTCCTTACGGCTTCCATGATGTCGGAGGCAGATGGTTGTCGCATGGCAATGGAGTCGTCGGGAAGAACTGGGTATTCGCCATCGTAATGCACAAAGCCAACGAACCTTCCACCACGAAACAGTATGCGCCAAGAGAAGATAGGGTAGGCTGTGGACATAGGCAGCTTATATTTGGCAAGATATTGCAGGTAGGGAGCCGCGTCGCGCATGTCGAGAACAGGCTTATGGCATTTTAGGTTCGTAGCGTCGCCCGTGTTGTACATCATCAGTACTCCTCTGTCGGCAGGCGGAGGAGTCTGTGCCAACTGATGCAGACGTATGGTTGACGAAAGCAGCATATTTCGGCTGTGGCATTCCCGGAGCATGGCCCTCATAAACTCGTCGTACAGTCGGCGTGTAGACTGAGTCCAGTCGCAGTCAATCTGTATCTCCTTCACGTTAAGCACATCGTTGGTCTCGTTCATCTGCACTACTCGCCTTACTATCTGCTCAGCCAGTTTCTCACGGTCTTGCCTCAAGCATTCGGGCATTATGAACACAGTCGGCACAATGTCTATGCCCCGTGGCACTCCAGTGGCAAACCTCAGAGTGGCGTTGGGTACGGCTATTCCTCCCTCGTCGTTCACCACATCGAAGTAGCGTATGTACATTCGCGAAATCCCATATTTCTTGATAAATGCTGTCTTCGTGGAGTCCATGTCGAGAGTCGTGCTCCAGTAGTAAACGGAGCGCGTGGAGGGCTGGGCTTTATCCTTGTGACAGGAGACGAGCACCGCCATAAACAATAATATGCCGATGGGGTAAAACTTAAGTGCCATTTACTATCCTTTCTTTAAGTTTAAACGTTATGCTGATTTCATGTTTTAACGTCAGGCTGATTTCATGTTTTAACGTTGTTATGCAGATGTACAGCCCATAAATGTCTTTTGCAAAGATAGCTCAAACGGATAACAGAGCCAAGGATTTTTTATTTTTTAAATGTCACGTTGCAACTTTCCTTTCTTTTCATGCATCAAACAGTCAGAGAAAAGTAGAATATAATAAAAAAGAAAGGAAAAAGAATTATGATTTTATCAACAACTCCCACCCTTGAGGGTCATCCCATACGCGAGTATCGCGGTGTGGTAACTGGCGAGACTATTATCGGCGCCAATTTTCTAAAGGACTTTATGGCTGGCATACGCGACTTTTTCGGTGGCCGCAGCGGCAGCTACGAGAAAGTGTTGCGCGAGGCTAAGGACACGGCAATGCGCGAGATGGAAGACCGTGCCGAGAAAATGGGCTGCAACGCCATCGTAGGCATCGACCTCGACTACGAGACTGTTGGCGAGAGTGGCTCCATGCTTATGGTGACGTGCAGCGGTACGGCGGTTGTTATCTAAGCATTCTTGTTGCAATCGTTGTTCCAAGGCACGTTATAATCATAACAGCCGCCATTATCTTCATGAATAAACTGCTGGTTTCCGGTATTGTGAATACCAGTCCGTAGCCAGTTATTATCAATTCTATTGAGAAGATGTAGGCCCAGTAGACCAGCACTTTCACTTGTCGCATGTTTGTTATGCGTGTTCCCGCGTCAAGCATATTGGTGGGGCGGTAGGCCGAGAACATGTAGTAGACCGACAGGCCCGTGCAGAAGCCGCCCACAAGCAGCAGCCAGTAAGGACTTGCGTAGCTGTCGGGCTTGCCATTTAAGTCGTAATGAATGGGGAAGAGCGTGTCGCCCGCTGTTGCTAATTTGAAGAATATGCCTCCCCATAGGATGAGCAGGAGCAATCCGATGATTATCTCGAACGAGGTGTTGGTCCATGTGCGTGCCAATCTGATGTCGGGATTCTCCTGCTCGTCGTTTTGGGATTTGCCGAAATTATTCAGGTTTAATTTTAATCTCATAGTTGTGAGGTTTTTTAGCGGTTTTAAGAAAACTTGATAACAGTAGGGGGAGGTTGAACGCCTACCGTCCAACCCCTATGTATCCACTGCTTTCGTTCGTCGTTTTTTGGGTAGTCGTCCGCTCTTGCGCAGAGCCTCGGCAATGATCCATTGCAGTTGTCCGTTGATGCTGCGGAACTCATCGGCAGCCCACGCCTCAATGGCATCCATCGTCTCGGCATCCACGCGCAGAACGAAACTCTTATTGCCCGTCTCTTTTTTCGTCATATTTGTTTTAATGGTTTAGCGTTCCGGTGTTGACCACAGGTTGAGCCGAGTCGTCACCGCAAAGCACAACGAGCAAGTTGCTCACCATGGCCGCCTTCTTGTCGTCGTCGAGTTCCACAATGTCTTCGCTGCTTAGTTTGTCGAGAGCCATTTTCACCATCGACACGGCACCCTCCACAATCTTCTCGCGTGCCGAGATGATAGCGTCGGCCTGCTGTCGGCGCAGCATCACGGCTGCAATCTCGGGTGCATAGGCCAGATAGTTGATGCGAGCCTCTACCACCTCAATGCCAGCCATGCTCAGTCGCTCGTCGAGCTTCTCCTCAAGCTGCTTGTTAATCTCGTCGGCACCGTCGCGCAGGGTCAGTTCCTTACTGCCCGACTCATTGTTGTCGTAGGCATAGAGTCCAGCCACCTGTCGGAGTGCGGCGTCGCTCTGAGTCTTCACGAAGTTTTCAAAGGCGCGCATCACGTTCGACACGCTTGTGCCAATCTGTTGTGTGCTTACGCTGCTCTGTGCCATTGTCTGCGAGTCTATCTCAAACATGGCCTTGTAGGTGTCCTTCAGTTTCCACACGAGCACCAGGCCGATCATCACCGGGTTGCCCGTCTTGTCGTTCACCTTGATAGGCTCGGCATCGAGGTTGCGGGCTCTGAGCGATAGCTTCTTGGTGTTGATGAAGGGGTTAACCCATGAGTAGCCCACCTTTGTGAATGTGCCTTTGTATTTTCCGAAGAACATCATCACGCGAGCCTCGCCTGGTTCGAGCATCACGAAGCCTGCCCAAAGGAAGATTGTGGCTATAAACAAGGCAAAGCCAAAGCCTATTATTACTCCAGTCAACACCTCATATTGATTTCGCGTAAAGCCAAGCACTAATAATGCGACACTCAGCAATGTAAGCATGATGTTGGCGAAAAGCATGGCAAAACCACTGAGGGTTGTACCTTTGAACTGAAATTCCTTGTTCTCCATAATTGTAGTTTTTAAAGGGTTATTTATGATTGTTTATTGATATCATTTTGATATTGCAAATATATCACGAAAAATTGGAATGACAAAGCAAAAAACAATATTTTTTTTAGGTTTATCTGGAATATCTGAGGAACCTATGTTTTATCTTGACAATTTGACAATGATATTTTGACAATATGCAAAGAAAAAAGGAGTCAGAAGCTAAGCCAAATGCCTTTATCGGCAAAACTAATGGCTTAACTCCTGACTCCTTAACTTCTGAATTCTTAATAAAAAAATCTTAATAAAAACTTTACTTCAACTCCGTCATAAAGAAGTTGGCAACCTGTCGCAAGAGGTGGTTGCGTGTGTTGCCACCATAGATGCTGTGGTTGCGGTTGGTGTAGAGCAGTTCGCGGAAATCCTTGTCGGCCTGCACTAAGGCCTCCGAGTATTCGTAGGCATTCTGCGGATGCACATTGTCGTCGGCTGTGCCGTGGCAAAGGAGCAATGCGCCATGCAGCTTGGATGCACGTTCAATAGGATTGGTGGCGTATCCGTCGGGATTCTCCTTCGGGGTGCGCATATAGCGCTCGGTGTATACTGAGTCGTAGAACTTCCAGTTGGTGGGAGGAGCGATTGACACGCCGGCACGGAACACCTCGCGTCCCTCGCTCATACTCATCAATGTATTGAATCCGCCGAAGCTCCAACCCCAGATGCCAATGCGGTTCTTGTCGACGTAGGGCAGAGAGCCGAGATAGATGGCTGTCTCCACCTGGTCCTTTGATTCAAGGTCGCCGAGTTTCAGATATGTGCATTTCTCAAAATCGGCACCTCTGCCGCCTGTTCCGCGTCCGTCCACGCAAACGAGGATGAATCCCTGCTGAGCGAGATAAGAGTCGAAGGCACCGCCGTTGCCCATAGAGCCTGCACTCCATGAGTTGGTCACCTGCTGGCTGCCCGGACCGCTATACTGGTGCATGATGACAGGATACTTCTTCTTGGCGTCGAAGTTCTGCGGTTTCATCATCCATCCGTTGAGTTTCACTCCCTCCGAAGTGGTGAATGTGAATGGCTCGCGCTTGCAGAATCCGTATTCGTCGGCAAGCTTGCGCAGGCTCTTGTTGTCCTCAAGGGTAGAGATAACGCGTCCCTCGCGGTTGCGTGTAGTGAACACGTAAGGGGTGTTGTAGTCGCTCCAAGTATTGATGAAGTACTGGTAGTCGCCCGAGAACATGGCCGAGTTCCATCCCTCCTTGTCGGAGAGTCGCTGAGTCTTGCCGTTCTTGTGGGTAACGTACACCTGGCGGTCGGTAGCTCCAAGAGCAGCAGCCTGATAGTAGATGTCGCCCGTCTTGGCGTCGTAGCCATAAACGGCAGTAATGTCGTAGTTGCCGCCGATGGTGCGCAGCAACTGTCCGTTCATATTGTAGACGTAGAGGTTCATGTAGCCCGAACGGTCGCTCGGCAGAAGGATGTTGTTGCCGACAAAGCGTATTTCCTCCATCGCGCTCTCCTGTACATACTTTTTAGCCGACTCCTTAATCATGAGCTGAGCCACCGTGCTTCGTGGATTTACGGAGTAGAGGCAGAGCTGATCCTGATGGCGGTTCATCGTATAAACCACGATGCTTGCAGGATTGTCGGTAGGCTTGATGCGCGGCATGTATCCGTCCTCGTCGAGAGGCACCTGCAGCTTGTTTATCTTGTGCGACTTGATGTCGTAGCTCCACGCGCTCATGCGGCTGTTGTCCTCGCCTGCCTTAGGATATTTGTAAGAGTAGAATCCGGGATAGTCGGCATACTCCTCGTTTTCGGGAGCCAAGCCCTTGTACATCTGCAGCGAGTAGGTCTTCACCTTCGACTCGTCGTAGCGCAACCAGCAGAGCATGGTGCCGTCGGCGTTGAAGGTGAGGGCGCGGTTGAAGCCAAATTCCTCCTCGTTCACCCAGTCGGGCAGTCCGTTGATTACCTTGTTGAACTTGCCGTCCTTGGTCACCTGAATCTCGGCGTTGTCGTAGAGCAGCTTTACGAGGAAGATGTTATTGTCGCGCACGAAAGCCACCTGCAGTCCGTCGTTCGACCATGTTGGCACCTGCTGCGGACCCCCGTCGCTCAGCGGGTCGAGTCGGCGTGAGGCGATGTTGTAGATGTAGAACTCGGCCTTGTAGGAGCGGCGGTATATCTTCTCGGTCTTGGTCTGGATAAGCATGCGCTTGCCGTCGGGTGAGAAGATGTAGCTGTCAAAGCCGTCAATTTTCTTGCCGATGGTGTTGTCGGCGTCAAACAGTACGCTCACTTGCTTGCCCGTCTTGAACGAGTAACTCACGATTTTCTTGCCCTCGATGCGGGCATAGGTGTCGGTGCCGCTGATAGGGTTCATTCCGTTCACCATTTTGGCTGAGAATTTAGAGCCAGTAATGTCGCGGATGGTGAGTTTCTCGCCAGCCGACATTGTTGTAGCAAACATAAGTAATGCTGTGAAAATAATTAAAAGACGTTTCATTATAATATCTATATTGTTTTAGTTTCGATAAATTCTTTGCAAAGTTAAGCAAATCGTGGCATTGCCACAAGTCTTTCACCTTATTTATTGAAGTTTAGCCCTCAGCCGCCGATAGTCTCACGTCCTGGAATTCGTTGAGATATTCAATCATGCGGTTGTTGTTCTCCGTGCCGCGCTTCATCTTTAGCTGAATGTTGGCCTCGATGAATTCGCTGTTGGGCATGTGTCGGTCGTGCAGCTCATACGACTGCACCTCCATGCCCTCATGGCGTATCTTCTTGATAAACGCCCACACGCTGTCCTTGTCGGGGGCTGAAAACGAGAGTTCGATGGTCGTGACACCGTGTCGAGGAATGAGTGCGTGGAGCACTTCCAGGCCCAATAGCACCATGAACGTAGTTATCATGGCAGCCATATACATGCCCGTGCCGCATGCCAATCCGATGGCTGCCGTAACCCACAGTCCAGCCGCCGTGGTGAGTCCGCGCACCACGTTCTTCTGGAAGATGATGGTTCCAGCTCCGAGGAATCCGATGCCCGACACCACTTGCGCCGCCACTCGCGACGAGTCCTTCAGGTCGACTCCGAAACCGTATTGCGACACTATGCAAAACAGCGCGCTGCCCAATGCCACGAGAAAGTGTGTGCGGAATCCCGCCTCCTTCACTCTGTACTCACGTTCTATGCCAATCGCCCCGCCAAGCAGTAGTGCAAATCCTAAGCGAATGGCCAATTCCAAGTAGTTTGTTTCCATATAGATTTTCCTTTTGTAACATTATCAATCAATATTCATCGTCCTCTTTTATCGATTTCTCGAATATAATCTCCGGACTCGGCAGGCCCTTCTTCATGTCGTTGTAGGCCTTTGTCAGGTCGGAAGTGTCGATGGTTATGTCGGGCCTCACGGGTCGTCCAGGCTGGGCGAGATTGTGCGAGAAGAGCCATTCGTAGGTCTTGCGCATATAGAGTATGCGTGCCAAAGCCCCGTGCGAAGCCCCTTTGAGCCAGTCGAAGCGCAGTCGGGTGTCGTTGCCCTTCTCCTGCAGTTCCTTCACCACCGATTGCGACTGCTTCACCGACACCGCCCTGTCGGCCGTGCCGTGAATGATCCATAGCGGTAGCTTGCCCAGTCCGCTCTTGTCTTTGGCAGAGCATCCTCCGCACAGAGCCATTGCCGCAGCAATCTTTTCGGGATAGGCGGCTGCAAAGTCCATAGTGCCGTAGCCTCCGAGCGACATTCCGAGCACATACACGCGGGTGGAGTCCATGGCATAGTTGTGCTTGGTCCACTCCAGTATGTCGTTCAGCTTGTCGGGATTCCACGCTCCGCCAGGGTTTTGCGGCACAATCACGAGAGCGTCTATCTGTCTGCCCCTCACGATAGCGTCGAGCGGACCGTAACGCCGCGAGCGGTTCATGTCCTTGGAGCACAGGCTGGCTCCGTGCAGGAACATTACCACGGGTGTCGACTCAAGCGAATAATAGTAGTCGGTTGGCGTGTAAACCCAGAAGTCGTAGCCGCCAGGAATCTCCCCCTTCACGGGGCGCAGAAAGTCGTATTGGGCAAATGCCGTCATGCTGCACATTGGCAACAGAAGCATGACGGCACAGAATATTTTCAGGAATAGTGTTTTCATATTTTGCATGTAATTAATGGTTTATATAATGGTTTACATGCAAAACTACACTAAAAAGTTGTAACAACCAAGTTATTTAAACATAAGTAACATAAAAAGGTTCATCCTGCCTCCTGCTGCTTTGTCAATCGTAGGTAGACGATGTTGTTGATGTGGTAGACGATGAAGCCATAGATACAGCCGATGATGGCTCCCACAAACAAGTCGCCGAAGAAATGCACTCCGAGATAAATGCGCGAGTAGCACACGCAGAGGGCGAGCAGGAACAGAGCCACCGTCACCCAACGGCGTTTCAGCAGCAGCGATACAAACGTCACAGCCCCGAACGAGTTGGCTGCATGGCTTGAGGCGAAACCGTACTGTCCGCCACGGTAGCCGTTGACATAATGCAGCAGGTTTTCCACACCAGGAGTGTGCGACGGTCGCAGACGCGCAAAATAGGGCTTCATCAGCGCCGACGTGGTCTGGTCGCAGAGCGTGATGAGCACGACGAGGGCAATCACCACAAAGATGGTCTGCTTGCGTGTGTTCTTGTTGCGGTAGAGGTGGAAGATGAGGGCAAGAGCCGGCAGCACCCACAACAGTCTTGATGTGAACACGAGCCAGATGTTGTCTACAAGCGGTCCGCCGTCGAAGTTGAGCAAAATCGTGAGATGGTGGTCTAACGAGTTGAGTTGGTTGATGATATTATCAGTCATTGTTAGTTTGATTTTCAATTCGGCTGCAAAGGTAATGAAAATATTCATGCGGTAGTCATATTTTCCCGAAAAGAGTCTCAATTGTCGCTATTTCTTTTTACTTTTGTCGCCAGTTACGTGGAATTTAGTAAATTTCCCCACAAATAATTTTGCAAGCTTATAGGAGTTAAGAAGTATCACCCAACTTTACTGCTTTACCTCGCAAACTTGCGATTACTCAGTAAATAATAAATAAAATAAATAGTAAATGTTGAATAGACTAAAGTATCTCTTGTCGTGTTTCCTCGCGACGTTTGCTTATTTCCTTGTTCAGAAGCCCGTCTTCATGTTGTGCAACGCCCCCAAGTCGTATGTTCTGACTGATTATCTTGAAGTAATGTGGCATGGCTCGTCGCTCGATGCTACCACAGCAGGCTATCTCACGATAGTGCCGTTCTTACTCGCCTTGGTGTCGGTGTGGTATGGCAAGCTGCCTTTGCGCCGCATCCTCACACCTTATTATATATTGGCCATGCTTCTTGTGAGCATGATATTCGTGGGCGACTTCTCCCTCTTCTCGTTCTGGGAGAGCAAGCTCGACGCCTCCATATTCATCTATATCGACTCGCCCAAGAACGCTATGGCAAGCGTCTCCACATTGTATGTGGTGGGCAGAGTGCTGCTCATCGTAGTGCTCACAGCCCTCATGTCGTTGCTTCTGAGGTGGCTCACGCCCAAGACGTTAGGCAGCATTGGTTCCATGCGCAGCCGTGTCGTTTCCACTGTGCTTGCCGTGCCCGTAGGCGCATTGCTGTTTGTGGTGATACGTGGCGGAGTGAGAGTGTCCACCCAGAATGTGGGCAGCGCCTATTTCAGCAACGACCAGTTTCTCAATCTCTCAGCCATCAACCCCGCCTTCAACCTCCTTGCGAGCATGGGTCAGCAATCGAAGTACGAGGACGAGTTCAACTTCTACGATGAGTCGCAGCGTGCTTCCATGATGCAGGGTCTCTATCCCAAGGCCGACACCGACACCCCCGTCTTGCTCAAGACCCGCCGCCCCAACGTGCTCGTCATCCTGCTTGAGAGCTTCGGCGCAACCATGGTCGATTGTCTTGGTGGCGAGAAAGGCGTGTCGCCCAATCTCGACGCTCTTGCCCGTGAGGGCGTGTTCTTCAGCAATGCCTATGCCAGCAGTTTCCGCACCGACCGTGGCATGGTGTGCACCTTCAGCGCCTTCCCAGGATTGCCCACGCTCTCCATTATGAAGGTGGCAAATCTCTCACGCCACATGCCCAACATCGCTGCCTCGCTTTCGCGCCAGGGCTACACCACCGACTTCCTCTATGGTGGCGACATCAACTTCACCAATATGCGTGGCTATCTCATGGCAGGTGGCTTCGAGCAGTTGGCCTCGCAGGACGACTTCTCCATGTCCGACCGCAACTATAGCAAGTGGGGTGTTCACGACGGAATCACGTTTCCCCGCCTCTTCGAGATGCTCCAGTCGCGTGAGAACCAGCAGAAACCTTGGTTCACCACCTTCCTCACGCTCAGCAGCCATGAGCCGTTCGAGGTGCCATTCCGCAAGTTCAGCGACGACCACTTCAATGCCTTTGCCTACACCGACCATTGCCTGGGCGAGTTTATCAGCCGCTTCCGCAAGACCAAGGCGTGGGACAACACCCTCATTGTGCTCCTGCCCGACCACGGCATTCCCTATCCCAAGCAGGGCGAGCGTTTCGGTCCGCGCTATTTCCGCATCCCCATCATCTTTGCCGGAGGTGCCGTCAAGGGTCATGTGTCGGTGGATAAAATCGTGAGCCAGACCGACCTTGCCGCCACTCTGCTTGCCCAGCTTGGCTTGAGCCATGCCGACTTCCCCTTCAGCCGCAATGTGCTAAGCAGCAGCTACACCCGTCCCTTCGCCTTCTATTCCTTTGGCAATGGCTTCGGTATGGTCGACAGCACTGGAGTGAGTGTCTACGACAATGCCTCCAACCGTGTGTTCTATAGCGAGCGTCCTGAGGGCGACAATGCCCGTGTGGCACGTGGCAAGGCGATATTGCAGACGCTGTATGATAGAGTGGGGGAGATAAATCGCAAGTGACTTGAATATGCGTAGATACCCTGCCGTACTGAAAGGGCGTTTTGGGTACTAATCAGCATATAGCCCATGTCTGATGGCATGGAAAGAGAATTCACGTATCTGCCTTCATATGCAACTAATCGCTATTTTATCCCTCCGAACCGAGGTCGCCATCCTCGCCCGATGAGCCGCCGCCCTCCTGCGCTGAGCCCGCGCCGCCCGGCTTGCTGTCGGTGCCGCTTGGATTGCTGCCGCCCGGGGTGCCCGTGCCGCCGCCGTTGGGGTCGTTCTCCGGGTCGTCGATGGTTCCGTCGTCGCCCGAGGTAACCTTCTTCA